>Ga0209396_1006350_pt1 | contig 10878 bp, 10 predicted proteins | sample GOMGulsemesocosm_6_FD_184638 | JGI IMG/M metagenome (GOLD analysis project Ga0209396, IMG submission 184638) | Methane-oxidizing microbial communities from mesocosms in the Gulf of Mexico - GOM8C Gulf of Mexico (SPAdes) (version 2) | ecosystem: Environmental > Aquatic > Marine > Cold seeps... | reverse complement strand
ATTTTAAGACGTTTAGAACGTCAAATTACTGAGTTATTAGGAGAAAAGTTAGAGCGACTAAAATGCTTTAATAATTTAGACGATGCGCAAGATTATATAAGCCAACAATCAATTGATGTACTTTTTTTAGATTTGAATTTACGGGGACAAAATGGATTCAACATGTTAAGTGCACTCACCGCATCAAGCTTTCATACTATAATCATTTCTGCATACGCAGATAAAGCAATTGAAGCTTTTGAATATGGTGTATTAGACTTTATTGCTAAGCCTTTTACCAAAACGAGGCTTGAACAAGCAATAAATAGATTGTCTGATACACATCAGCGTCAGGATTATGGGGTGCGTTATCTGAGCGTAAAACAAGCCAGTACCACAGTGTTAATTGAGATCAGCCAAATAGACTATATTGCAGCTTCAGGTCATTACAGTGAAGTTTATTTCAATGATATGACTCGACTACATGACAAGTCTATACAAAAGCTTTTACCTTTACTTCCGCTAAATTTTGAACAAATACATCGTTCTTATATTGTAAACATGAATAAAGTCACAAGCTTAAAAGCTGAACCCGGAAGTAAGTACAGCCTAGAATTAAAAAATGGTAAGCAATTACCAATAAGTAGAACCCAATATAGTAAAATCAAAGATAAGTTAAATGCTTAATTTTATCAGACATATTTCTAATAAATCTGATAACAGTCAATTTATAATAATTTAGATAGAGGTAAGTTTGCCTTTACCACTTCATTTCTCCCATATGTACTTTTGCGCCAATATTGAGTGCTATTGGTAATTGTGCTTCTGGAAATGACTTGGTCATTGAATTTATTAAACTTTGTGCATTTTCACTTTGTTTTTTCGATTGTTCAAACACGTTTAAGTAGTTCAAAGTGTAACTAATATTGCTTGCATCAATTTTTGTACCGGCTCTCATATGACCTGGCACTACAATTTTTGGTTTTAATTGCTGCATATCATCTAGCTGTGCTTGCCAAGCTGATAACTGTTCAGTTGTTTGGGTATCCGCAGTCCAAGCATGTAACCCGCCAAATACAGCGACATTTCCAATTACGGCATTAATAGATGGGATCCAAATATAAGGTCTATGTGCTAATTCACCAGTACCTCCTTTAATTTCAACTTTATAACCATCTATCATAAAACTAGATTTATCATACGATTTTGGTAGCACTGGATTCTTTGGCGCATTGTTACCCATTTTTGGAGTCCAATAACTCACTTTAGCCTGCATTTTTTGTTCAATTACTTTTTGCACTGCGGGTGTTGTCAGTATCTGAGCTTCCGGGAATATTCGTTTTAAGATTTCAGCACCAAAGTAATAATCAGGATCGGCCTGACTAATAAAGATTTTAGTCAGTTTTTTTCCTGAGTCATGTACATTGGCTGCAATACGTAATGCATCCGCTTTGGTAAAACCAGCATCAAAAATAACGGCTTCAGTATCACCATAAACTAATGTTGAATTAACATGAAAGCTATTACTATCAGCGTTGTATACCTTGAGAGATAACACATCTGCCTGTGAAAATTGAGACACAGTGCCTAATAACATTGATGTGATCAGCAGTTTTACTTTGTTCATTCTTTTTCCTATTACTTTCTAAATTAAGTTGTAGGAAATAATAAAGAATTGATTTGCTCAGATATACGTACAATAATGAACAACATTGTTTCATATTTAGAGCATATTAGTGGATAGAATTACTGCAGCTCAAGTATTTGTAGATGTTGCTCGTTCAGGTAGCTTTACCGCAACTGCTGATAGGTTATCTATGTCACGTGCTATGGTAACGCGATACGTTGAAGCAATGGAAAACTGGTTTGGTGCTAGATTACTTCATCGTACAACAAGAAAAGTAACCTTAACCACTTTAGGCGAGCAGTGCTTAGAAGAAGTAGAAAACTGGTTAAATACTGCTTTTCAGTTGGTATCTAAGGTAAAATCTGCAGATGAATTATCTGATTCAATCAGAATCGCTACTAGCATGTCGTTCGCACATGCACAATTGATGAAACCTATCAGTCAATTTATGCTAAAGCACCCAAAAGTAAAAATAGATATTGATGTTCAGGATAATACGACTGATTTAATTAATAGTAGAATCGACTTAGCAATAAGAATTGCCTCTACCCCTGATTTATCATTAATTGGTAAACCAATTGCAAAATGTCGCTCTGTAATGGTCGCAAGTGAAAGCTACCTTGGGACAATGCCTGAGATACAAATTCCTGAAGATCTTACAGCACATCAATGTGTATCACATAGTAATTTTGAAAGAGAAGTTTGGCATTTAAGCCAAGATTCAATTCATAAGGCAATTACCATAAATAGCAGGTTAACAGCAAATGATGCCACTGTTTTGCTTGATGCGGTAATATCCGGTGCGGGGATCTCAATGCAACCGACTTATTTAGCACAGCAACTAATTAAACAAAATAAATTAATTTCTGTGCTACCAGATTGGTCTCCTAATGAAATGCGTGTTTACGCTTTATATTCATCACGAAAATTTCTATCACCTACAGTCAGAGCACTTATTGATTATTTAAGTGAATATTTTATTAAAAATCCATGGGATTGAGCTGTTAGTCTTTTATGTAATCTACTATATACACTTTCAATAATTTAGAGCTTGGAATGAGTACTGTTCAAGGTAATACTGCAGTTTTTGAAGACTTTAAATTAATGTCAAATTGAAAATTTCTCTGCTTTGGGTGCTTGTCATGTTTTGCTATGTGTACTGTGACTATATACAAATCTATGTTCCAGAAATAATAGCCCAGGCTATGGAAGTTAAAAAGACTTCTGCCGTATAAATAGAGTTCGCTGTTATTGCTATATTTATAGCTGTACCTAGTATTATGATTTTTGTCTTTAGCTCTGAAGTCAAACATTAATAGATTACTAAACATAAGTGTGGGCATATTTTTTATAATGACAAATATTCCGTTTAATTTATTTTAAAGAGAGACAAAAACAATCGCTTTTGTCTTCTAGTTTCCAAACCTTTGTCATTAATTTGTTATGAAGTACAAAAAATTTAGTTCTACTGCCATATAAAGCCGGATACATGAGCGCCCATGAATGTTTCGACGAAAATATTTTTAGCACTATATTGAGCGTCTTGTGCAGCCCCCATACATACTAATAAAGGTAATAAGTGCTCTTCACGAGGATGAGAAAAACGTGCATTTGGAGCTTGTGCCCAATTAACAATGTTCTCATGTGTTTTTTGCCCTAGTTGATCATGTTCAAGTACAGACTTATTTAGCCACAGATCAAATTCTTGGCTTTTTTGCAAAGTCTTAGGGTCTTTCATTATCATATTTCTCTGCCAAGCCTGCATGTTATGAAATGAAAAACCAGAGCCTATAATAAGCACACCATTTGCTGACAAACTGGATATTGCTTTGCCTAAATCAAGATGGCTTTGAGGGTCAAGGCTATTCACTAGTGAGAGTTGTACTACAGGTATATCTGCTTTTGGATACATTAATTTTAATGGTACAAATGTGCCATGATCAAACCCCCGAGTATCATTAAGTCTGCCTTTAATTCCGTTTTTACCTAAAAGCGTTAATACTTGCTTTGCTAGTTCAGGCTTTCCTGGGGCTGGATATTGAATTTCATAGCATTCTTTTGAAAAACCATGGTAGTCATAGATCATTTCAGGTGCTGCCGTACTTGATACTGTTGCTTCTCTTTCTTCCCAATGCGCACTGATCATTAATATCGCTGTAGGCTTTTTATATAATTTGGTTAAGAAGTTGTTATCAATATTTGTTAAAAACTGGGTTAAAGCATGATGATTTGGCTCATCTAATAATGGCATAGGGCCACCACCATGGGGCACAAAAATAATCGGCATTTTGTTATTTTTTACAGTCATAATTTACATTAACTCGTTTGATTAAAATCGAATGTAATAGCACTAATCATGATGTTTTTAGTGCTTATATATATTTATTACTGAACCTTTAATGTCGAGAAACTAAATAGGCTATCCTGTTTTCGTAGCAAAAAAACAATGGCAGCTAAAGCTGCAAGAACAATAGCAGGTACAGCCATAACGATTGGATCAAATGTTATATGGTAACCAATAGCACCTAACATAATGACAGTTAGCCCTGATGCTGCTAAGGCACTGAGTTTTTTCACAAATAATGCGACAGCCCCCAATACTTCACAAGCACCAATGAAGTAACCAAACCATAGTGGTAACCCCATATTTGCAAATGATTGATGTAACATTTCAACTCCCATTAATTTACCGATACCTGCGGCCCCCATAGAAACTGCCAATAAAGTAATTACAATCCAAGTTGCGATAGTCTTAAATTTATTCATGTTGTTTTCCTGTTCAAATAATGTTGTTTCTAATAGATGAAGCTAGTTTAGATTCAATATTAATAAATTAAAATCTAATTAATATTGATAAGACCTAAACTTTTACTTAATATATTAATTTTTAAAACCACCCTATATAGACAGACTTTTTCAAATTAATTGACGCTGTTCTAATGAATGCAGATCTAAATATGCTAACAAGAGAAAACTTATGACACTTGAACAATTAAAGATGTTAAAAATGGTCGCAGAAGAAGGCACGCTAAAAGCCAGTAGTGAACGATTATTTAAGACTCAAGCAGCGATTAGTCAGGGCATTAAGCAGTTAGAACGTCAGCTGGGGCTTCAATTGTTTGACCGTCAAAAGTACAGATTAGTATTAACGGCACATGGACAACAGATATATCAACGCGCACTTAAATTATTGAACCAAGCTAAAGAAATAGAAATGCTTTCTCATCATTATGTTACAGGTAATGAAGCAAGCATTACCCTCGCATTTGAAGGCTCGTTCAATTTAACTAAAGTCTTATCTGTGTTAGAAAAAGTTAGAAGCACGTATTCTGATACAGAGATAATTCTGCAGCAAGAATATGTAACGGGTGCATTTAACGCCCTTGAGCATGACGATACTGATATCGTCATTTCACCTGCAGACGCTCTAAGGATTAATAATAAAGATTTGGAGGCTTTACCTTTATATAAGGGCAAGTTAATTAATGTAGCAGCGCCGCAATTGATTTCACGGCATCCAAACTTAAAGCATGTTGAAGAGTTGAGCAAAGAGTATCAAGTCGTTGTTAAAGACTCTGGAACGGGATCTCAGGGACAGACTTTTGGTGTAAAAGATGGTCAACGATGTTGGTACGTAAATGATTTAACAACAAAAAAAATATTAACACTCAGTGGACTGGGTTGGGGTAGATTGCCTAGTTACTTAGTAGAGGAAGATTTAAAAAATGGTTCCTTAAAAAGACTTCATTTGACTGATGCTGAAAATGAACTGGAAATAACCTATTATGCAATTAAACAACGTACAAAAATTCTAGGGCCTGTGGCTAATCAACTTTGGCAAAGTTTAAGGGTTTTATCAGAGAATAGTTAGATAGGAATGAGTTCTAAATAGGCTGCTATTCTTTTCAGGATCAATCTATACTCTTAACAGGTATACAAGAGAATTAACCGTTTACAAATGGCTCAATATCCTCTTTATGCCTTAGTTAACATAACTATATATTGTTTCCTTAAATCAAAAAAAGGCATTAACTTTAAATGCCTTATAAAATACATTCATTATTGTTCTTTATTTAGGCAAACTAACCAATATCTCTTTTTTAGCAAATAAAAATTTTAATGGAATATGTAAACGTTTACGCCATGAGTTTTCTGAATGGTTATCTCCTTTAAATGAATGAGTTTGCCAATTACTTTGATCATACCCTTTAGCCAGCATCAATTTATCTACTCGTTTTTGTAATGGCGGGTAGTAAGCGTCAATATCAACAGTACCATGATCAAAATAAAAGCGATGTTTATCTGCTTTTGGTAAATGATTTTCGACATAGCTGATCAGTGCATCTGACATCGGTAATGGACTATCAGGCATAACTCCGAGCCAATGAGTTGATAAACATGCCGCTCCTGAAAATATCTCTGGGTATTCACTCACTGCATACATGGAAATCAATCCGCCCATACTAGAACCCATTATAAAAGTATTTTCGGATTTTGTGTGAACCGGAAAATGGCTGTCAATATAAGGCTTTAGTTCAGTCACTAAAAATTTAAGGTATTTATCCGCTAAAAATTTAACTTGATAGATTTCATTATCAGTTGCAACTTTTGATTTATCTAAATAACTAATCGCTTTTTGTGGCATATATTCAGGCCAGCGTAATTCATCTACGTTATCTATAGCCACAACAATAAAAGGTCGCACTTTGTTGCTATTAATAAGCTCGCCAGCAACATCATCAACGGCCCATTCTTGATTATTCCATGTGGTTTTGCTATCAAACTGATTTTGGCCATCATGCACATATAATACATCATATTTTTTTTCTGAAGAGAAACCGTCTGGCGTCCAAACATGCACATTTCTCGTTTTAACAAAACGTGAGGGGAAGTTTTCATAAGTCGTTAAATTTCCGGAGGAAACGTGCATCAGTTCTATGGTTTTAAGGGTTGTGTCTAGCGAATCAGCATTAACATATGCTGATATCCAAACAAGCAATAGCAGAGTTTTCTTTATCATATCTCGTCCTATTTAAGGATAAAGTAAAAAACTAACCCTATAACTGAACGCTTGTTTTTTAAACTTTTTTTTATATGAATACGTATTCAAATTGAGTGTCTAGGTATCAAATTTTCTTTTTATGTATAAGTGAAAAATCACAACTGACTAATTAACGATATTTTGCTGATGTTATAAATTCACCAAAAGACTCACACCAAACTACAAGCGTATTAAATTTTTCTAGCGGCGTATCTGGTGCTATTTCTACAACAAAGTTTTCAAAAGTATTTACATCACCAAGTTGGATCATTGAATGTTTTAGTTGTTCAAATTGCGCTTCAGTTTCAACAAATTTAGGCGATAAATAAAGCTTATAGTCAGGCCCAGGAGCGAGTTTCCCCATCAAAGTAACATAGTTTTCCCCAATTGAAACTTTGCCTTCCCCCCAATGAAGTAAGTCACTGCCTTTAAGATCTCGATTAAATTCAGTAATATACTTTGCATCTAAAGACATGCGCTCTATTTTGGCTGTTGTGGGAGCAGGTGGCGCAGTCAGTATCGGCAAAGAATAAATACCGATTGCGATACCTAAAGCACCTATAAGTAGATGACTCACAATCAATAATAGTATTGTTCTTAATTTCATGATTATCCTTGGATAATATTTTAATTTTAATAGAAATGAAATATAGCTTTAAGAACTAATAACGCTATTTCATCTTTATTAAATCAGATTTAAAAATTATTACATCGCATTAATTTAATCCCACCAACCTCTGTTGAGAAACCAAAACTTGAATAAAAAGCTTCCATTTCAGGCAAGCAATATAGCTCAAACTGTTTTACCTTCATCAATTTTTCATGTGTTTTGACTAGCTCCATCAGTCTTTGCCCTAAGCCTTTACCTCTATACTGAGCATCTACCATTACATCAAAAATAAATGCCTTGTAGATAAAATCACTCATGATCCGAGTAAATCCAATTAGATTGTTATTATTATCTAAAATTCCGATACAAATTTGAGATCCCTGCACGCAGTTTGTAACATCTTCAATAGAACGATCTTGCCCCCACCCCATTGCTTTATACATCTGGGTAAGTTGTTTAATATGATTATCTGAAAAGTTATAAATGATTGTCATAAATTTAATCTTTAATGCGCTTAATTCTAAGTTAAGGTTATCACGAAATAGCTTCACTATTTAAATTGAAATAAATCATTGAGTCTCAGTTGATCGCGCCTTGATTAAATGGCTGATCGGCAAACGGCATAGCCAATAAGTCATTATCAGTAAAGGGATAATAGGCAGTATCCATAGCAGGCCTGAATTTAGTATTAAGTCGGAGAATATATCTTGATCAAGGAATGACATTAATGCCATAAGCAATGCAAAACACATACGCCAAAGATGCCGAGCGATACGATGACTACCTGTAATCCCACCACGTATTATCATAATTAAATCTAATATTGCTGCAAAAGCAGCGAAACTGCCGAATATAAAATAACCTTCTAAAGGTAACGTACCTTCAAGCACCTTTTCGTTATTAACAATATCCCAACCCCATTTATAAAATGTGATGGCAACAGCTGAAATACTCACAAAAGCACAATATTCAAACTTACCTATGTGTTTCTCCTGTCGTTTCACTGCCATCCAAGATGTACATACAAAATAGAGAGATAAAATACCCATAATTGGGAAGTCTTCTAACTGTAACTCTAAATAAGCAGCACTGAGAGATAATATGACCATAGCAATAAAAAAAATATTACCTGCGAACTTATGAATACCTAGGCCTTTAGGTGAAAATAAAGCGGTATAACCAAAAAGCAGCACTAAACTTCCGGCAATAATATGAAAAATTAACATAACTTGATCCTAACGGTGTTGTCTAACAGAATTAAACACTAAATTTATGTATGAGAAAGACATTATGCTTAACGCAAAATACCATCTTCTAAATGAACCATTCTATTACTACGTTTCGCAAAACGGTCATCGTGAGTGACCATGCAAATAGTACGGCCTTCATCGTGTAGTTCATCAAATAAATCCATTATGGCCCCACCATTTTTACTATCTAGATTTCCGGTAGGTTCATCAGCGAGCAATATTGAGGGGTTTACCACTAAGCTTCTTGCGACTGCAATTCGCTGCTGCTGACCACCCGATAACTGCGAAGGATAATATTTTGCACGATCGCTCATATTTACTTTTTCTAGTGAATTCATCGCAATTTCATTGCGCTGTGCCTTTTTCATTTTTCGATAAGTTAAAGGCAAAGCGACGTTTTCTAATATCGTTAAGTCACCGATTAAATTGAATGACTGAAAAATAAATCCTATCTCTTTATTTCGAATTTCAGCACGTTGGTAAATATCTAGATCATGCGCTTTATGACCATTCAATAAATACTGTCCGCTAGAAGGCGTTTCAAGCAATCCGAGAATAGAAAGCAATGTTGACTTCCCACAGCCTGAAGGGCCTGAAATACTCAAGTATTCACCTGCATATATATTCAAATCAACGCCTTTAATTGCGCTAGTGATACCTGCATCACTAGTAAAATTCTTAGTCAGAGCAGTCAGTTTAATTAAAGGTTCATTGTTCATTTTTCAATCCTTTTTTATCATTGGGCAAACATTCAGTTTTAATTTTGTACATTTTTATTGCTCTCTTAAAGCTTGGTTTGGCTGAATTTTAGTTGCTTGCCTTAAGGGTAATATCATTGCGATGATGGCAGACAAAGACACTACAATTGCAGTGATCAGATAAAGTATTAAATTGAGTGGTTCAGTTTCGAATAACACAGCGGCTAATACAGGTGATATAAAAGCCATAATGAATGCACCTATGACTATACCTATTGCACAAAGAGACATACCTTGCATTGCAAAAAGTATCTGAATATTTTTAGGATTAGCGCCGAGCGCCACGCGTATTCCTATCTCTTTTTTACGCTGACTCACGTTATAAGCTACAACACCAATCACCCCCGACAGAGCGATAGCAAAAGCTAATACAGCAAACATAACCACTAATTTCCCCACTAGGTTATCTGATGATAATGACCCCTCTTTTAGCACTTTAAGTGTTGTAATACTTTTGATAGCTTGTTTTGGGTTAATTTCATGAATCGACTCTGTGATACTCTGACTTATGGTACTTAAAGGCTCTTTCGTTTTGATAAGCATCTTCACCCAACTCCAACGAGGATACGTCATAAAAGTGCTATAAAATGTTGGCACCGGTTTAATAGCGACACCCATTTCTCTTGTATCGGCAACCACACCACGTATCGTCAGCCAACTTTTTCCTTTATCTAATGAAATTCGTTTATCTATGGGGTTTTCATTGGCAAAGAACCTGTCAGCAAATTGCTTATTAATTAATATTGCACTAGGGTTATTTTCATCGTCAGTGTCTTTGAGGTATCGCCCTTTTAATAAAGGGATCGCGAGTACTTGGTGATAGTTTGGTGAAACGACCGACCTTAATGCATCTGGTCGTTCGCTGCTGTCTGCTGGTGGACGTCCTTCAATTTGAAAAAAGCTTAATTGTCTTTTGCCCTCTACAAGTGGAAAGGTGGTTGAAAAAGCAACTTGCTCAACTTCTATTTTACTTTCTAATCGATGAGCCGTTTCACGTGCAAACTCATGCCACTGCTTCAGTGTTATACCAAAAAGCCCTGGCCCCATTTCTAATGCCACTATTTTATCACTATTAAAACCCGTGTCTTGATTATTCAAACGATACAAACTAGAACTCACCAAAGTTGCACTTGTAATAACAATAAAGGCTAAACAAAACTGAATGATAAGTAATGCTTTTCGAAGTCGATTACTTGCCCCACTGGGTGTAATGTTACCACTGCCTTCTTTTAATGATTCATTGATAGGACGTTTTTGAAATACAGCAGTTGCACCACTGATCACACCCGTTAACACAGAAATAATCAAACAAAATACAAGCACACTCCAATTTATTTTAACTTCACTTGCTAATGAAGTGTAATGCAAAGCAAAGCGAGCAAGTATGTCATTACTAAAAATAGCGATAATAAGCCCGAATGTTCCACCAGCTAATGATAAAATAATACTCTCAGTTAAAACTTGTCGTGCAATCCGTTTAGGGTTAGCTCCTAACGCTTCCCTTATTGCAAACTCTTGTTTTCGACTAGCTGTGCGCGCTAAGTTAAGGTTAGCAACATTCGCACACGCAATGAGTAATACGAGCGCAGTAATGGCCATTAAAAGATAAAATG
>Ga0209396_1006348_pt1 | contig 10886 bp, 10 predicted proteins | sample GOMGulsemesocosm_6_FD_184638 | JGI IMG/M metagenome (GOLD analysis project Ga0209396, IMG submission 184638) | Methane-oxidizing microbial communities from mesocosms in the Gulf of Mexico - GOM8C Gulf of Mexico (SPAdes) (version 2) | ecosystem: Environmental > Aquatic > Marine > Cold seeps... | reverse complement strand
AACAGGGGTAGCGATAAGACTAAATGTCCTCGTGCCCACCTCAATATCGGTTTTATAAACATTGGCTAATTTCTCTAACATGCCACGCTGATGAGATGGATTTTTGTGGAACACATCCACATTAACACCCATTAATTGATGTGCATTAAAGTTAGGTAATGCCACTTTAAGATCCGCTTCTGCGGTTGCCATCATATCTTTAACCGCGTCGTTCATATAAATGATGTTTAAATTCTCATTGGCCATCATCACATTGGTATTACACACATCTAATGCTTTACGAATCCGCACATTTTCTTTAGCCGCTTGCTCTTCCTCATGTTCTTTAGCTAATTCATCTGTTTTATCTAACCATTCAACTACAGTCCCTAAACGCAGGTTATCATCAGAGAAAATTGGCGTTGCAATCAAACCAAAAGTACGTCCACCCACTGAAATTTGTGTTTTATAGGTTTGACGAAGATTGGCGATCATACCTTGCTGATGCGCGGGATTTTTATGAAACACATCCATATTAGTACCAATTAAACTGGCACTATTGAAACTCGGTAATTCAGAGCGAATTGCCGCTTCGGCATTTTGCATCATGACTTTAACGGACTTGTTGGTATAACAAATTTCGTTATTAATATCCGCCATCATCACATTGGTATTACAGACGTCTAAGGCTTTTATTAGTCGCTCTGTTTCTATTGAATTATCACCAGCGGCCCCCTGCCTGGATAGCTGCATCCAACCTAAAACAATCGACAAGGCAATACCAATAACAGCGACCACTATGGATAAACCGATATTCGCGGCGCTCATTACTAGATACACTATTGCCAGCGCTGCAGGGATAACCGTTAGCGTTGGAATTTTCCAATGTGTTAAATTTTGCTCTTCAGACATGATTCTCATCCTGTTTTTCATCAAGTTTGCACTTCGATTATTAATGGTCAACTATTAGCTGGTTAACTATTAATCGTTGCTATTCTTTATCGGCTGCTAATTCATCGGCTATATTTAATATTTTTTTATCGATGGTTAATAGCCGCTGTACGTCCAATAAAATAATCATATTGTCATCGACTGAAACCAAACTTCGAATAAACTCTGTATTTAAATCTTCAATTAATTCGGGACTATTACGGGTATCGGAGTCACTGATTGAGTGCACATCAGATACCGCATCGACTACAATCCCCATCACTCGTTCGCCACGTTCAGTCTCAACCTTTAGAATAATCACCACAGTTACTGGGCTATATTCCACACGTTCAAGATTGAATCGACTGCGTAAATCCATGATAGGAACGATTGTCCCTCGTAGATTAATCACGCCTTTAATATATTCTGGAGAATTGGGCACAACGGTTGTCGCTTCCCAGCCTCGGATTTCTTGCACTGCAAGAATATCCACGCCGTATTCCTCACCCGCCATAATAAAGGTCAGGTATTGCTGCTCATCATCGGAATTCGTTCCGGAGACAACATCGTTATTTGTTTTTTGTGCTGCGCTTGTCATAATTTACTCCTTAAGCAGCTTGAGTTTGATCGTCAGAATTTTTTTCAAGCGGTTTATTATTTAACCCTGAGACATCAACAATTAATGCAACCGTGCCATCACCTAAAATTGTGGCGCCAGAAATCGAATCAACCTTTTGATAATTCTGCTCAAGACTCTTAATCACAACTTGCTGCTGGCCTAATAATTCGTCAACAACAATACCAACCTTTTCATTATCCCCTTCGACAACCACCAACATGGCGCCCTCTAAATCTTTCTTTTCTGCGCCCGTATTAAAAATATCTTGCAAGCAAAGGATGGGGATATAGTCATTACGTAACTGCATTACAAATTGATTACCCGTGATATTATTTAACATGCTTTTTTCTAATTGAATTGACTCAACGATAGAAACTAATGGGAAGATATAAACCTCTTCTCCGACCTTAACTAACTGGCCATCGAGAATCGCTAGGGTAAGAGGAAGTCGAATGGAAAACGTTGATCCTTCCCCAGCTTTAGAGGTCACTTCGATAGAACCATTAAGCTCTGCAATATTTCGGCGCACAACATCCATTCCTACGCCACGGCCAGAGACATCACTAACAACCTCTGCGGTTGAAAATCCTGCTTGAAAAATCAAATCATGAATTTGTGCATCAGATAATATTTCATCTTCGCCGACCAAGCCTTTTTCTATCGCTTTCTTTCTAATTCTCTCTTTATTCAGCCCTGCACCATCGTCTTTCACTTCGATTACGATGTTTCCGCCATGATGAAAAGCATTGAGCGTAATAGTGCCATTACTGGACTTACCATTAGCCGTTCGTTCTTCTGCATTTTCTAAGCCGTGATCTAAAGAATTACGCACTAGGTGAACCAGGGGATCACCTATTTTCTCCATCACTGTTTTGTCTAACTCGGTATTTTCACCGATCATTACCAAGTCAACTTCTTTATCTAATTGCTTACTTAAATCACGTACTAAACGAGGAAAACGACTAAAGGCAAAACTGATAGGCAGCATGCGAATTTTCATCACACTTTCTTGTAGCTCGCGGGTATTTTGTTCAAGCTGACCAAGCCCCTCTTGCAGACGCTGAACTCGATCCATATCAAATTCTTGGCCAAGTTGCCCCAACATTGATTGGGTTATTACCAGCTCACCCACCATATTAATGAGGCCATCAATTTTATCGATCGATACACGTATAGACGTATTTTCTGCCGTTTTATTAGTAGCTTTAACCACCGCTTTAGGCGATTCAGTTTTCGCTTTCGCAGCAACAACCTGAGCGAGTTTTTCAGTTACCTGATCAATTTTCTGCTCACCACTAATATCGGCATTAGAGATGCTTTCTTCGGCTACAGTTTCTTCGGCTACGGTTTCTTCAGCAATAACTTCTTCATTAACATCCTCTATTGCTTCTGGCGCTAGATGCGATTCTACTGCTGAAAGGTTGTCATCCGCTAAACGTTGATAACGAATATCACAATCATCCACAACCCACTCAAAAATTTCTTCAATATCTGATAGCTCAATCCCTGCGCGCACTAGGATTGTCCAAGACAGATAACACATTTCAGGGTGCATTTTAGAAAATTCAGGTAATCGTTCTAAGTGCGGAATCACTTCTACGCTGCCGCCTTCTGCTTCTGCGAGGTCTTGTAGTTCACGAAACATACGATAAGGTTCATTCCCTGTACAGAGAACATCCTCACAAGGAATGAACTCTACTTTCCAACCTTTAATATCATCATCATTTGAGTTCGTAATATTTTCTAGCGTTGTTGCACTAGTTTCAACACTGTCTTCATTGCTACCTTCTGTAGCAATAGCCTCACCGGCCAAAATGGCTTCAAATTTTACTTTTAACTCATCGGCCTGAGCCATATCAGGCTCAGAACCTGCCTGCAGGTCGGTCATCAAGCCTCTTAAGCAATCAACACAAAGCAAGAACAGGTCAACATGATCTTGCTCAATAACTCGATCACCACCGCGTATTTCGTCCAGTAACGTCTCAACAACATGAGTGAAGCCGGATACTTGCATAAAGCCAAAAGTACCCGCCCCCCCTTTAATCGAGTGAGCAGCACGAAAGATGGTATTAATCGTTTCAGCGTCGACCTCTGATAAATCCAGCGCTAATAGACTGGATTCCATAATATCTAAGCCTTCAAAACTTTCTTCGAAGAAAACTTGATGAAATTGAGAGAGATCGATGCTCATAATTATTAACCCAAAACTTTCTTAATGGTATTTAGTAGCTGATCAGGATTAAACGGCTTCACAATCCACCCCGTCGCCCCCGCCTTTTTACCCGCCATTTTTTTATCCCCAGCAGACTCAGTAGTCAGCATTAATACAGGGACAAATTTATACTCGCCGAGTTTTCGAAGCTCAGTAACCAGCTCGATACCGTCCATCACCGGCATATTCACATCGGACAATACCAGGTCGAACTTCTTTGTTTTAGCAATGCTTAGCGCCTCGCTACCATCGCATGCTTCTTGCACATCATAGCCTGCACCTTTTAAAGTGAAGGTGACCATCTGTCGCATCGATGCTGAGTCGTCTACCGCTAAAATGGATGCCATTGGCATACTCCCTAGTTACTACTGCGTAATGTGTTGTGTTAAATCTAGTGGTTCAGTTAAGCCTAAAAGCTCAGCCACATTTAGAATGGCCTGTGATGGTTTTACCCATTTCACAGAATGACCTTGCTGCTTGGAAATTCTAAGAAGGTTGACAATTAATTGCAGGGAAGCGGTATCACATTGCTGTACCCGATCTGCAATCAATTCAATTTGATCATGTTCTAATAACGCGGATTCTAATTGGCTGTATAAACTTTCGACCTGTTCAATGGTCATTCGCTCGCCGCATTCAATCTGTTGTCCTTCAGGCATGTCATTCCATTCCTATTCCATTTATTCTAAGGATAGACTGCAATTTGAAAGCTGCGAATAATGATTATAAATTTAAGCGAGTCGGCTGATTATTTTTTTCTTCAATTTAATTTTTCACTTTATTTATGAAACTTGGCGCAAAATTACGCTAGAATTACTTGAATATTAGTAATTTTGAGCTAATGACGCTACGTTGAAGGGGCACTTATACTTTAGAGTTTCATTAAGATAGGATTTAAATAAGATAGGATTTAAATAAGATATAGAGTTAGATTTGGCGGTTGCGGGCACTGCGTGCAGCAAATTCATCCATGAGCTTTTGCTCTTGCTTGTCCTCGATTGCAGAGGCTTGGGCATTAAGTTTTTCAATTAACTTTCGTAACGCTTGTGCTTTAGCCCTTGCGGCTAAATAGACTCGTTGCGCACCTTCAGCCTGCTGCTGAATTAGATTAATTTGCTGCTGCTGATGGCCACAAGCCTCTCTGATTTGCTCAATAAATGCGATTGTATTTTGTACTTGCCCACCTTTGATTGTGGCGGCATGTTGACTGGTTAACGTTGTACGATATTCAGTCATGTACTCTTCAAGCTGATTAAAGGTTGCTTGCTCTTGCTCGAGTTGCTGCTGATAACGCCCCCAAGCTTGTAAATCTTTTTGTTCTTTCTCTTCTGCCATTTTTAGCACAAGACCTAAACGCTTAGCCCTTTGCTTACTCATTCACCGCCCCCTGCGCAGGGACATCGGGTAAAATAAGTTTTAACTGTTCTAAACTTTCATCAATTTTGGCGCACTCATTCAGTTCCTGCTGAAGAAACTTCTGAATTAATGGAATTCTATTCAAGGCCAAGTCCAACGTAGGATCAGAACCGGCTTGATAGGCCCCAACACTGACTAGGTCTTTATTCTCTTGATAATGGGCATACAGCTGACGGAGCATTTGAGCCTTGCGTAACCAATCAGCAGAAACGATTTGAGGCATCGCACGACTGATCGACGCTTCAATATCAATAGCGGGATAATGGCCCTCATCGGCAAGTTTGCGCGATAAAACAATATGGCCATCTAGGATTGCACGACTGGCATCCGCAACCGGATCTTGTAAATCATCGCCTTCACTTAATACCGTATAAAAAGCCGTAATCGATCCGCCACCAGCTTCACTATTACCCGCGCGTTCTACCAGTTTAGGAAGCTTACTAAAGACCGACGGTGGATAACCTTTTGTCGCCGGAGGCTCACCAACAGCCAAGGCAATTTCACGCTGAGCTTGAGCATAACGCGTAAGAGAATCCATTAATAACAAGACGTGCTTTCCCTGCTTACGGTAATATTCTGCAACAGCAGTACAATACATCGCAGCGCGTAATCGCATAAGCGGAGAGTCATCGGCGGGAGAAGCGACAACGACAGAGCGCGCCATTCCTTCTTCCCCCAAAATTTCATCAATAAATTCTTTCACTTCTCGGCCACGTTCGCCAATAAGGCCGACTACCGTGATATCCGCTTCGGTAAAACGCGTCATCATACCTAACAGCATACTTTTACCGACACCACTACCGGCAAACAAGCCCATACGCTGTCCACGTCCGACGGTTAATAAGGCGTTAATAGAACGCAGACCTACATCTAATGTCGTGCGAATAGGATCTCTATGAAGGGGGTTAATTGTTTCACCTTGCAGTGAGCCTTGCTCGGCATGTAAAGGTCCCTTGCCATCGAGCGGACGCCCAATGCCATCAAGTACTCGACCTAATAACTGAAACCCTACTGGAACACCCGCTGAGCCCGATAACGGACTAACTTTGGCACCCGATTGCAAACCATCGACCTGTTCAATCGGCATTAAAAAGATTCGACTGCCATCAAAACCGACAACTTCAGCCTCGATATCTTTATCGTCACGGCGCTCCACCATACAGCGGTCACCTATTTTTACGACTAAACCTTCAGCTTCTAGAGTTAACCCCACCATACGAATCAAGCGGCCACTGGCTTGCTTATTCAATGAAAGTTTTTCTAAGTTAATGGCTTTTAACTGCTCACTTAAACTCATTCTGAGTCTTCTTCAGCCGAAGGCTTCTCTACAGGAGGCTGATCTTCAGAAGTTGGCTCTTCAAATAGTGGAGCTTCAATAGCACTATCATTTTCACCTGCAGCACTATCATTTTCACCTGCAGCACTACCCTCATCCAGCTGAACTTCTAATTCCAATGTGTTTTCGATGTCCTCATCAACCTCGATATCATCAACAGAAGTATCTAACTCTGCCTCGCCATCAATATCACTCAGATCCAGTTTTTCACACTGCTGATCGATAAACTCGAATACCTGCTGCATACGATCGCTATGGCTAAACTCAATTAATGACTGCTTGGTTGTAATACGAGCACTGCCAGTCTCTAACGCATCATCAATATCAAAATGCATTTCACGACCTGAGCTGCTTAAACCATGCTCTAAGTGCAAGGCATCCGCAGAACTAATAAAAATATGAATATTTTCTGCACCATTAGGCAGCTGATCAAGGGCGCGAAATATTTTTTGCGTAATCTGATTATCCCCCTGTTCCAGCTCACGTTCGATAATGGTTTCACACGCTGTTTTAATTAATTGGCTGATGACCTGTGGTAACGCACTGTCCTTCTCAACAAGGCTTTGTTCTAACTGCCGACTAAGTTGAGCAAGACTGGCGGCGGCCTGGGTAATTTCATCTTTACCAAGAGCCAGACCTTCCGCTTGCCCCGCTTCAAAGCCGATGCGGTTACCTTCTTGCTGCCCTTGCGCTTTCCCTTCTTTTTTACCAGCAGCCAAACCTTGGGCTTTGCCTTCAAGCTCACCCTTTTCTCGACCTTCGTTTAAGCCTTGTAAAAAGCCTTCGTCATAAGCTTCATTACTGATTTTTTCGAGTTCTTCAACCGTTAGAGGTTCAACAAAATCAACTTCTTGCTCAACTTCATCTTCAACTTCAATTTCCTGTTTCGCTTCTTGCTTAGGGGCTCCCTTCCAATAAGGCAGATCCCAAGGCTTGATATCAATATCTTCACTACTCGCTTGAAACTCTTCATCGTCAGTTATGGTATTAGTCATGATTTACACCATAGCCTCGCCACCGCCGCCAAGAACTATTTCACCGGCATCGGCTAAACGGCGCGCAATAGTAAGAATTTCTTTCTGAGCATTTTCAACTTCACTGACCTTCATTGGGCCCTTAGCTTCTAAGTCGTCACGCAGCAGTTCAGCAGCACGCTTTGACATATTCTTAAATATTTTTTCCTGCACCGCTGAATCAGCACCTTTAAGTGCGATAACCAATAAGTCGGTAGAAACTTCACGCATCAAGGCCTGAATACCACGATCATCCACATCCACCAGATTATCAAAGACAAACATTAAGTCTTGAATCTGAGTACCCATATCTTCATCAGTCTCTTTTATCTGCTCTAACAGGTCATTAGCAATCGTACTGTCTACTAGGTTAACAATACTCGCGGCAACCTTAACCCCACCCATAGACTGAGTTTGAGTACCGGCTTTACCGGAGAATTGACGTTCAAGAATATCGTTTAATTCTTGCAGTGCAGCAGGTTGAACGGCCTCAAGTGCCGCAACACGCATAATAATATCGAGACGAACTTTTTCATCAAAGTTAGACAGGATTTCTGCCGACTGATCAGCATCTAGATAAGAGATAACAATGGCTTGAATCTGCGGGTGTTCGTGACGAATTAGATCCGCAACCTGACGCGATTCCATCCACTTCAACGAATCGAGGCCAGTCGTACTGCCGCCCAATAGAATTCGATCGATTAAGGCACCCGCTTTATCATCACCTAAAGCCTGAGTTAACATATTACGGATATAATCGTCTGAGCCTAAGCCCATGCCGGTTTGACCACTCACGGCTTCTAGAAACTCCAGTACGACACCCTCAACCTGTTCTTGCCGAACATCCTTAAGTGTTGCCATGGAAGTACCTACGCGCTGCACTTCTTTTGGCCCCATATGCTTTAGAATTTCTGCCGCGTCTTTTTCACCTAAGCTCATCAATAAAATAGCAGCACGTTCGACGCGAGATAAATTCGACAATAGTTCTTTCTGATTGGCCTCAGCGGGCATGGTATTCTCAGCCATATCTTTATATCACCCTATATTCTATTAGCGTTAGACTCACTAGTCTTCTTCGCTATTAATCCACTGAATAACAACCTGAGCAACTCGAGCAGGATCTTCGGCAATTAAGCCTTTCAATGCATCAAGTTGGCGCTCAAAACTTTCCGAAGCCCCGGGTAGTAAGAAATCATCCGCTCCCGATAGCGTCACTCGATCTTCATCAAATTCATCTTCAGCATCAGATAAATCATCAAGCCCCAAAGCTTCTTCGTCGGTACGGCCTTTATTAGCGATGCTCTGAATCGTTGGACGGATAACCCCAAAGATCAATACCAATAAGAACAACCCAGCCAATACCTGCTTCAGAATTTCCCAGAACCAAGGCTGTGTCCAAAACTCAGGAGTGCCTAGATCAACTTCTGTTTTACCCATGAAAGGTGAGTTAATCACATTAACACTATCACCCCGTGCAGCATTAAAACCAACCGTATCTTTAACCAATATTTCTAATCGTTCTAAATCACTTTCAGACCAGGGTACAAATTGAATGTCACCGGTATCAGGATTGAATGATTCTTTATCATTAATAACCACGGCAACGGTTAAGCGTCTAATACGACCGACCTGCTGTTGTTTATAACTGATGGTGCGATCAACCTCATAGTTACGTGTTGCCTCACTGCGTTTTTCCATCGGAACAATCTTTTCTCCCGTTATCGGATCAACTTGTTCAGGAGCATTGGCTTCACCAGGAGGTTGATTTGATAGCGCACCAGGAATACCACCATTTGTACCACTTATTTTTTGCTCATCAACCAGTTGCTCGCTACGCACAGCGATTAAATCTGGGTTAAACCTTTCTTCCGACTGCTCCACCACTGTGAAGTCAATATCCGCTGCAACTTCCGCTTTATAATTTTCTAAACCCAGCACTGGCTTTAAGATACTATTGACACGGGAGCTGATCGAATTTTCGACTCGTTCGGTATATTGCAACTGTTTTGTGGCTAATAAGTCCCCACTATCACTTTCAATTTTTGATAACAAATTACCTTTTTGATCAACAATCGAAACCGCCCCTTTATCCATTTCACTGATCGATGAAGATACCAGGTTAACGATCGCCTCAACCTGGTCTTTATGTAAGTTAGCACCCGCGTATAATTCTAAAAAGACAGAAGCTCTGGGTTTTCTATGGTCACGAACAAATACCGATTGTTTTGGAATCGCAAGATGAACCCGAGCATTACGAATTGCCTGCACACTGGCAATAGTACGCGCTAACTCACCCTCTAAACCACGACGATAACGAGCAGTCTCAATAAAGTGACTGGTGCCTAAACTAGATTCGTTATCTAATAACTCTAAACCCACCGTTTTATCATCAATCAAACTAGCAGCAGCAAGTTTTAAACGCGCATCATGTAACTCATCCGCGCGCACCATTAAAACTTGAGAGGTAGGATCAATTTCGAATTCAAAACCTTCACGCTGCAAGACTTCAACAATCTCTTGCGCGTTATAATCTTGCATGCGGTTAATCAATGGTTTGTAATTCGGTTCTTGCGACCAGATAAAAATAGCAATGGTTAATGCGATGATTAAAGCAAAACCACCCAGCATTGCGCCTTGGCGTACGATCGATAATTTATTAAAACCAGCAACAACAGGATGAACATTTGAACCCAAACCATCAATCGATTCATCCGCCGTGAGATCTGTAGATTCTATACCCGCTGCACTTTGAGTTTGAGCTTGATTTGGATTCGCGACTGCATTTTCCATTTAACGACGCCCCACTATACTGGCATGTTCATAACATCTTTATACGCTTCTAATAACTTATTGCGTACTTGAGACATAGCTTGGAAAGAAACACTCGATTTTTGCATCGCCACCATCACTTCTGGCAGATCGATATCGGGATCACCTTGGGTATAACGCGTACTTAAACTGCCTGCGTGTTTTTGTGTTTCATTCACCTGGTTAATGGCGTTACCCATCATTTCGCCAATGCTGGGAGTCGAACTACTTGCCGAGGAAAAATCCATTTGATTATTGGGACGAGTATTGAAAGCCGCAGCTTGATTGATTAGATCCTGCTGAGTTAACTCATTACGAAACTGACTCTGATTTATATTTGAGCTAGTACTGGTCGGAGCCATTTGGCTACGCTGCTCTTGCAGCTGAGAAGCAAAACTATTTTGTGGAGCGCCAACTCGGTTACTTTGCATTGGCGTCGTCTGAGGATTAATACCAGCCGTAGCTGAAGGATCAGTGGTTTGAATTTGCTGACGTACTTGGCGCATCTGTAATAAAACAGAGTTGATATCCGCACGATTAACCATAACCTTCACCTCGACCTTTTCATGAATT
>Ga0209396_1006344_pt1 | contig 10890 bp, 9 predicted proteins | sample GOMGulsemesocosm_6_FD_184638 | JGI IMG/M metagenome (GOLD analysis project Ga0209396, IMG submission 184638) | Methane-oxidizing microbial communities from mesocosms in the Gulf of Mexico - GOM8C Gulf of Mexico (SPAdes) (version 2) | ecosystem: Environmental > Aquatic > Marine > Cold seeps... | reverse complement strand
CACATTGGAAGGCACTCGATGTAGTGCTTGGGCAGCCGCTGTCACTCCGCCACAATTAACCACTTGGGTGAATATTCTCAGATCAGACAGTTCCATAAGTTGAGGCCTCTTAACTAATTCATAATTCATGAATGATTCATTCATAATAATTCATTTTTATTGAAACAAGTAGTCTTTTAAACTTAACCAATTCAGACTCACACAAGGCTTTCAAAAATGTTGACCCATATGGCAGCAATGCTAACCTCCCGCTGGCAGAGAGTGAGCGTTGCGCATGGCTTTATCTACGCTCTAGCGGCCGCGCTTATTTGGTCAGGGTTTATACTAGCCTCTAGAAAAGGCGGCATCAGTGAGCTAAATGGTTACGATGTCATCGCTATACGCTACCTAACCTGTAGCTTATTGTTACTGCCGATCTGGTGGTATAAGTTCCGTTTTAAGTTGTTGCAGGCGCGCTTCATCATCACCAGTCTGATTGGTGGTCTTGCCTATGCATTTTTCACCTTTCAAGGCTTTCAACTGGCTAGCGCCTCCCACGCCGCAGTATTATTACCCGGTTTAATCCCCTTGTTTATTATTCTATTAGCGGCACTGTTTGATAGCGATAAAATTCCTGTGAGCAGATGGTTGGGAATCGTTTTAATCAGCGTTGGGGTGGGCTCTTTAATCTGGCCGCTAGTAATCGATAAACAGGGATTAAACACTGGGCATTACTACTTGGCGGCAGGTGCTTTTTGCTGGGCGCTGTTTTCAATGTTAATCAAACGCTGGCAGATCACGCCTTGGCAGGCCACTGTTAGCTTAGCGATGATTACTTGTATTATTTATCTGCCGGTCTACATCATTTTGCTGCCCAAAAACATCGCGCTGGGTTTATGGCAAGATATCGCACTACAAGCGTTTTATCAGGGCTTTATGGCTACCATCGTACAGATGATTTTTTACGTCCAAGCGGTGCGCTTAATAGGCCCCAGCGCTATGGGCTCAATGATGGCCATCGTGCCGTTAATCTCAGGCTTAAGCGCTGTGTATATTTTTGATGAACCTTTAACTAGTACGCTGATAATAGGTTTAATCACTGTCAGTATTGGCGCAGTTGTCGTACATAGCAACTTCCACTTTTCAACCACTAAAAAAGAGAGCTAAGCATGCCATATGTCAATATTAAAGTGACCGATGAACAAGTCACTGCCGCACAAAAAGCGGCGCTTATTCAAGGTGCGACTCAGTTAATCGCCGATGTATTAAACAAGAACCCCGCCACTACTGTGGTTGTCATCGATGAGCTCAATACCGATAATTGGGGAGTGGGGGGACGCGTGGTGACCGACTTGCGTCGCGAGGCCATGGAGAAGAAGTAGGCGAAGAGATAGCACAAAGTCGCTGACTTGGCACACGACACAGAAATCAGAAGCCCCCTCAGTGAGTGATCACTACAGGGGGATGAAGAGCATTCAACTATGAAGCTAAGTGGGTCTTTTCTACTTTATTGAGACCTCAGCATAACTACTGCATTTGATAATACGGCGTTAAAAACAAGCTCAATATGCTCATTTACACCAGTAATGCCCATAAACAGGGGCACACTGACTCCGCTATTTCGCTTGTTTTTGCCTTGTCTTATCTGCATTCGCTACGTTATGCAGAGGTCTCAATAGGTATTAACAGAGCCTAAGCAGTTAAAGAATAGGCAGAATTTTACGTTTGTTACCCTCATCGATAACCACTAGCTAATAGCGATCCTAAGTGATAATTAGGTTTTTGTATGGCGCGCATCATTTTGTTGTTTTATGCATATTACCTGTTTGAATTTAAATAATAAAGTTGCTGATAATGGTCGTAATAAGTCGTACAAGCTTGATTTAGTTGCGCCGTTAACAAAGCTTCATTGATGAATAAATGTGCTAGAGCGTCACTTGTAAACTATGCTGAATCTGATGGCAATGAAGAGACAGTTGCGGCCTTAATGTCGCCTTTATAAAGTCGCGGAGTAATAGTAAGAGTTATGGCATAACCTGACAGGGATATTGACTCCCGCGCATAGAGTTTGCCTAGGCGTCGCCTAACTTATCCAAGGCGCACTGCCTCGACGCCAATACTAAATTGATTAAGCCCAAAAAGTCACAGAAATATGCGGTTGCAGGTGGTAGGTCTGTTTATCGCAATAAGCTAGTGAGGGGCTTTATGACCAGATAGACAGAGGATTTAACATGACGGATATTCTGATTTTTAATTTCGATGGCACGGATAACGAACCTGCAGATGCAGTGCAACAGCTTGATAATGAAGGGTCGCAAGAAGACGATAACATTACTAATGTATTGAAATTTCACTTAATGGTAGGTGGCAACCTAGTTTCAGTTGAGCATAAGGATGAGCTTGCACGTATCGGTCAATGCCAGGCTTGTCCCGGACAAAAAGCATTTTACTATCATGGTGTTGGCACTTATGGTTCAAAATTAAAACGGGCGATTAATGCCATGTTTGCCAGCCAGTCGAGTGATGTGGCCCATATTTTAAAGTTGGCTATGAGTGATTTTAAGCGCCATTATACACCGGGTACGCAAGTGCTTGTATCGGGGTTTAGTCGTGGAGCCGCGTTAGGCCGGCGTTTTGTGGCGCTCATTGAAAAACATCTGCATGAGACTAATCAAACGCCGGCAGCTCCCTTTGTGTTTGAACTTATGTACGACACAGTGGCGGCGATGGGCATTCCCAATATGTCGAAATCTAGCAGGCCAAAATCACAAGTTATCTTCGAAAATGGTTGTAGCCTGCCTAAAATCGTTAGCAAAGCTCTGCACTGTGTGAGTCTGGATGAAAAACGTAAAGCGTTTCAGCCGACCTTGATGAACCATCAACCCAATATTGTGCAAGAAGTTTGGTTTGCCGGTGCGCATTCAGATGTTGGAGGTGGTTACTATCGGGATGGCCTGTCTAATGGAGTGTTAGAGTACGCTTTGCAATGGTTAGACAGTGTCGAAATCGACGTTGCTTATAATAGACAGCCAAGCGCAGATGTTTTAGCGCAAGCACTACCTAAAGGTGTCTCTTACGACATCGGTATCGATGACGTGCATTTAACGCCATCATCACTGGGTAAAAATCATCAACAGGACCGCCATCCCGTGCTCGATTGGTTTACTCTCGATGATAGGGTGTGCTGTGTTATTGAGAGAGATAAAGTGAGTACTGCTATTAGACCGATAATTCACCAAAACGTCGTGGAGCGGATCATCAAAGATATTGACTATATGCCAAAATCTTTAAAAAATGTTAAGCATCAGCAGTTAATGGTTAATGGAGACCTTATACCAGCGGTTGGCATCAAACAATACATGCACTAACGGTATCCTCCTCTATTCACTCTTTGATCACAAAAAAGAAGTGTAAGCGATTGGTGTTTATGAGAAATTATAATCAATAGTGATTGCTAAACACCGTTAAGCAGGGAGTAGAATAGATGAGTACAAAGTATAGGGGGTCATGTCTGTGTGGTGGTGTTCAATTTTCGGTGGCGGGTTTTAGCGAGCTAGCGGCTAATTGCCACTGCTCTATGTGTCGCAAGTTTCACGGTGCGGCCTATGGGACTCTAGTTGGGGTAGAGCATCTAACTTGGCTGCAAGGGATTAATTTGCTGAAAGACTATAAGGCAGAAAATGGCACCGTCCGAACGTTTTGTCAGGAGTGTGGTTCCAGCTTAGGATTTCGCGTGCAAGGCGCGGGCATGGATGACATGGAGCTGGCTATAGGTACACTTGATGATGAAATTCCAGTGCTGGTCGATGCGCAAATTTACACCCATTACAAAGCCAATTGGTGTGTGCTGGGCGAAGAGCAAAAGATCTACCCAGAGGGCAGGACAAGTTAGCCCCTCGTCAGACCAGAGGTCTTTTGCAGTGACAGCACTGAAGAGTTTTGAGCAATAAGATAATCTACTATAGAGCATCCGTATGAGCATGCTGATTAACTTAGCGACGGGCATCGCTACTGGGTAAGCGTAGTTTATGACTTGCATTGTAGCGATCTGTTGTAGAACAGAACGACTACTAAGGAAATGCTGGGGGGTTATTAGACTCAAGTTAATTTATAAAGAAATGAGTTTTGCAGTATATGTCTATACCTGTGAGCCTCTTTAGAGGGTGTCGCAAAACTACTGCGCTCACAAATGCAGCGTTAAAAACAAGCTCAATATGCTCATTTATACCCATAAACTCCGCTATTTTACCCATTTTTGCCTTGCCTTGTTATCGCTCGCTACCTTTTGCGACAGCCTCTTTATGGGTATTGATTACTTATCTTAGGTGATGACATTACACAGAAATCTCATCTGGGGCCTTATTCGCTATTCCCCATAAGTTGCATGAGAGATACGACAAACTGTATTATGCATTTATTTTTTCAGTCTTAGAGTTACGCAATTATGTTAAGCACTAACAGTCGAAATATCATAACCCCTTGTACCGGACAGTGTGGCCTAGATGATAGCGATATTTGTACGGGATGTTATCGATCGGGAGCGGAAATAAGTGATTGGCTGCATAAGTCTGAAGATGAAAAAATAGAAATAGTCATCAGATGCAAACAGCAGCAGGCTAAAAATAGACAAACTGATTGATTATCTTCACTGTGTTATCCAATAGGCTAGTGTATGAGTCATATTCAATCTATATAAATAGGGTTCTCTCATTCAGTGCCTGTGCCTGTTACTTAAACGCTTTGCATTATCCAGCAAATCTACCGATCTGCGCTGTGCTTTAATGCGCCTTGTCTAGAAGTACATTAAGCTAGTCATAGGCGCTAAACAACCTTATTGACAGCACCTTACTAGATAGTTTCGGGGAGATTCAAGTACAGGACAACAGTACCTTTCTCTGACACTGATTAGGTCTTAGCCAGCTAGTTTGAAGTACTGTTTCATAGACCGTTTTTACCAATCTAGTAAAGTTGGTGCGTTTTATGCTTTCTCTTGTTTTTTCATCGCAATAGGAACAATTGTGAAAAAGCTAGACTCTCACTCGAATATTAATACCGAGCGCGATACCCCCAAAACTATTATGTTGATCGATGCCCGCGAGCGGCGTCGCAGATTACTGGCTCAAGCACTAGAAGGCAGTGGTTATCAGTTGGTGTTTGTCAGTGAGACAGCTGAGCATTTAAGTGTATTAGCTCAAAGATATATACCCGATGTGATAGTGATTGGAGTCAGTGGGCCAGATAGTACCACTTTAGCTAATTTGAGCGCATTAAATGAAACTCGGCCTGCACCTGTGGTGGTATTTGCTGAAGAAGATACTCCGCAGGTGATACAGAAGACGATAAAAACCGGTGTCTGCGCTTATATTGTTGACGATATCCAACAGCAGCGCATGAACAGTATCATTACTGTGGCTTATCTGCGCTTTATCGAACAACAAAAAGTTAAAGAGCAGTTATTAAAGAGTCAAGATGCACTTGCCAATCGCATTGTGCTGGAGAAAGCCAAAGGGCTTTTAATGGCGCAGCGTGACATTAGTGAGCAGCAAGCATTTGCCATGATTCGCAAGATGTCGATGGACAAAGGACAGCCGATCAGTAAAGTTGCCACAGATATTATTGATTTACTCACGCTAATCGCTGCAGATTAGATAGTAACCATTTTGGTGCAGATCAACCGGTGTTAGTGTCACAAGAGTGCCATATATCCAGTCAAAATCAGAAAACCACTAACTTACAATCGGTTTATTGATAGACTTTATGGTTGGCATGTAAAATGCTTTATTAAATAGTAGAAGAAATCAGTTTCCAACGGCGGGAACTGAATGAACATATAAATCTCGGTACAACGACGTGCTGAGATAAAGCTTAAATTTAAGCTTACGAGCAAAGGCGCTCATCACCGTATTCTTTTAATAGGAGTAGCGGGGATGGGCGTTTTTTTTTGTCAAATTTTTATGATTACAGAGGATTAGCTATGCATTGGATGAAAAAATTAACTGTCGCAGCCATAGTGAGTGCGACCACAGTCTCTCTTATTCAAGCCGCAGAATTGGGATACCCGGAAAAGGAAGAACTTACCTTTGGCTTTATCAAGCTCACTGATATGGCACCTATCGCCATCGCCTATGAAAAAGGCTATTTCGAGGACGAAGGGTTGTATGTCACAGTAGAAGCGCAAGCAAATTGGAAAGTACTACTTGATGGAGTACTGGACGGTCGCTTAGATGGGGCGCATATGCTGGCAGGGCAACCGCTAGCATCCACCATGGGATACGGCACAACCGGCCATATTATTACGCCTTTTTCTATGGACTTGAACGGTAATGGCATTACTGTTTCAAATGATGTCTGGGCCAAAATGAAAGCCAATATCCCCAAGAATGCAGCAGGTAAACCAGTGCATCCGATAAAAGCAGATGCGCTGAAACCTGTGGTTGAGCAGTTTCATGATGCGGGTAAAGCATTCAATATGGGGATGGTGTTCCCCGTCTCCACCCATAACTACGAATTGCGTTACTGGTTGGCCGCCGGCGGTATTCACCCGGGTTTTTACGCACCCCATAAATTCGATACCAGCGGGCAGATTGATGCAGATGTGCTGTTATCGGTGACTCCTCCACCGCAAATGCCCGCCACTCTAGAGGCGGGGACTATACAAGGTTACTGCGTAGGAGAGCCCTGGAATCAACAAGCGGTTTTTAAAGGTATAGGTGTACCTGTCGTCACCGATTACGAGATTTGGAAAAACAACCCAGAAAAAGTATTTGGTATGAGTGCTGATTTTGCTAAGAAATATCCAAATACGACAGTGCGGGTCACTCGCGCTTTAATCCGCGCTGCAAAGTGGCTAGATGAAAACAACAATGCCAATCGCGCAGAGGCGGTGAAAATTCTGGCAAAATCGCAATATGTCGGGGCGGATGCCGAAGTGATTGCCAATAGTATGACTGGCACTTTCGAATATGAAAAGGGCGATGTACGTGAAGTGCCTGATTTCAATGTGTTCTTTCGCTATAACGCGACTTATCCTTTCTACTCTGATGCTATTTGGTATTTAACCCAAATGCGTCGTTGGGGGCAAATCTCTGAAGATAAAAGTGATGAATGGTACAAGGGGCTGGCCAAGTCTGTATATCGTACTGATATTTATGAAGTTGCCGCCAAGTCTTTGATATCTGACGGTGTTGTTAATGCAACAGAGTTCCCAGACTTTGCAAGGGAGGATGGCTACCGCGACCCACAAAAACACTTTATCGATAACATCGTTTACGACGGTCGTTCACCTAATGCCTATATTGATAAATTCAAAATTGGTTTAAAAACCGGCGATAAACTATAAAAGCGCAGATTAATAGCAGTACCATCCCTGTGGATGGTGCTGATTTATTCAGGTTTTTATCGGTTCATTTGATGAAGGATTAACAGGAGAAAAATATGGCCATCACAACAATATTTAATCGCTCAACCAGTGATCAAAAGCTTTTGGATAGAGTCAATCAGTGGCTAGCCAATACCGTCAAGATGCTATTACCTGCGGTGTTGGGAATGCTGACTTTCCTGATACTCTGGTCTCTCGCAGCGCAAAATATTGATACTTCTCTCGGGAAGTTTCCAGGCCCTAGCGTAGTGACTGCTCAATTTGGCGCATTGTATACCGAGCATGTTGAGGAACGTGAAAAAGCGCAATTATTTTACCAGCGCCAAGTACAGCGCAATGAGTTACGCCTAGTAAAAGATCCCAATTATCAATCTAAGATCAGGCTCTATACCGGTAAGAAAACTATCCTTGATCAAGTGGCTACCAGCTTAATTACGGTGCTCAGTGGTTTTTTTGCCGCCGTCATTATCGCGATTCCACTGGGTTTACTGTTGGGGCTTAACCGTAACTTGAACCGTGCGATTAATCCATTGATGCAGATATTTAAACCTGTGTCACCACTGGCTTGGCTACCGCTGGTCACTATGGTCGTCAGCGCGGTGTATGTCTCTAAAGACCCGATGCTCGATAAAGCATTTTTAAATTCGATGATCACCGTCACGCTGTGCAGTTTGTGGCCGATGGTGATTAATACTTCGATGGGTGTTGCCAGTGTCGAAAGTGACTTAATGAATGTCAGTAAAGTACTGCGTTTATCAATGCTTACCCACATCAGAAAAATAGTGGTTCCCGCTGCAATACCATTGATATTTACCGGTATGCGTTTATCACTGGGGGTCGCTTGGATGGTGTTAATCGCCGCTGAAATGTTAGCGCAAAATCCGGGGCTGGGTAAATTTGTCTGGGATGAATTTCAAAACGGTAGTTCGGCGTCGCTCGCGCGTATTATGTGCGCGGTATTTATTATCGGCTTTATTGGTTATTTATTAGATCAGGCGATGTTACTCGTGCAGCGTCTGGTCGCTTGGGATAAGTCGTCAGTCAACCAATAGTTATTGAGGAGTAAAGATGAAAACACATTTAGACATAAGTCATATTGATATGGTGTTTCCGACAGCGACGGGTGGTTTTACTGCGCTTAAAGAAGTAGATCTAAAGATCAAAAAGGGCGAATTTGTCTCTTTGATTGGCCACTCGGGTTGCGGTAAATCGACAGTGTTAAACGTAGTGGCAGGGTTGCATCAAGCCACCCGAGGTGGGGTTATTTTGAACGGTGAGGAGGTTTCAGAACCGGGTCCTGAACGCGCTGTAGTATTTCAAAATCACTCTTTACTGCCTTGGTTAACGGTGTATCAAAATGTGGAGCTGGCGGTAAAACAAGTGTTTAGCGGACGAAAAAATGCCCAGCAGATGAAGCAGTGGATAGAGTATAATTTATCCCTAGTGCATATGGACCACGCACTGTATAAACGGCCAGCAGAAATATCAGGGGGGATGAAACAGCGCGTTGGTATAGCTCGAGCTTTGGCAATGGAACCAGAAGTATTATTAATGGATGAGCCTTTTGGCGCGCTCGACGCGCTAACCCGTGCTCATATGCAAGACTCTTTGATGGAAATACAAGCGCAGTTGAATAATACGGTGATAATGATTACGCACGACGTCGATGAAGCGGTGTTGCTCTCCGATAGAATAGTGATGATGACCAATGGACCTGCGGCAACTATTGGTGAAATATTAAATATTGATCTGCCACGCCCTAGGGACAGGTTAGTGTTGGCTGAAGATCCTCAATATAATCACTATCGTTCTCAAGTACTGAGGTTCCTCTATGAAAAACAACGTAAGGTGGAACCTATCTCAAGTGTCAAAGTTAATAAGAGACCTCTGCATAACGTAGCGAATGCAGATAAGACAAGGCAAAAACAAGCGAAATAGCGGAGTCAGTGTGCCCCTGTTTATGGGCATTACTGGTGTAAATGAGCATATTGAGCTTGTTTTTAACGCCGTATTATCAAATGCAGTAGTTATGCTGAGGTCTCAATAAAGTAGAAAAGACCCACTTAGCTTCATAGTTGAATGCTCTTCATCCCCCTGTAGTGATCACTCACTGAGGGGGCTTCTGATTTCTGTGTCGTGTGCCAAGTCAGCGACTTTGTGCTATCTCTTCGCCTACTTCTTCTCCATGGCCTCGCGACGCAAGTCGGTCACCACGCGTCCCCCCACTCCCCAATTATCGGTATTGAGCTCATCGATGACAACCACAGTAGTGGCGGGGTTCTTGTTTAATACATCGGCGATTAACTGAGTCGCACCTTGAATAAGCGCCGCTTTTTGTGCGGCAGTGACTTGTTCATCGGTCACTTTAATATTGACATATGGCATGCTTAGCTCTCTTTTTTAGTGGTTGAAAAGTGGAAGTTGCTATGTACGACAACTGCGCCAATACTGACAGTGATTAAACCTATTATCAGCGTACTAGTTAAAGGTTCATCAAAAATATACACAGCGCTTAAGCCTGAGATTAACGGCACGATGGCCATCATTGAGCCCATAGCGCTGGGGCCTATTAAGCGCACCGCTTGGACGTAAAAAATCATCTGTACGATGGTAGCCATAAAGCCCTGATAAAACGCTTGTAGTGCGATATCTTGCCATAAACCCAGCGCGATGTTTTTGGGCAGCAAAATGATGTAGACCGGCAGATAAATAATACAAGTAATCATCGCTAAGCTAACAGTGGCCTGCCAAGGCGTGATCTGCCAGCGTTTGATTAACATTGAAAACAGCGCCCAGCAAAAAGCACCTGCCGCCAAGTAGTAATGCCCAGTGTTTAATCCCTGTTTATCGATTACTAGCGGCCAGATTAAAGAGCCCACCCCAACGCTGATTAAAACGATTCCCAACCATCTGCTCACAGGAATTTTATCGCTATCAAACAGTGCCGCTAATAGAATAATAAACAAGGGGATTAAACCGGGTAATAATACTGCGGCGTGGGAGGCGCTAGCCAGTTGAAAGCCTTGAAAGGTGAAAAATGCATAGGCAAGACCACCAATCAGACTGGTGATGATGAAGCGCGCCTGCAACAACTTAAAACGGAACTTATACCACCAGATCGGCAGTAACAATAAGCTACAGGTTAGGTAGCGTATAGCGATGACATCGTAACCATTTAGCTCACTGATGCCGCCTTTTCTAGAGGCTAGTATAAACCCTGACCAAATAAGCGCGGCCGCTAGAGCGTAGATAAAGCCATGCGCAACGCTCACTCTCTGCCAGCGGGAGGTTAGCATTGCTGCAATATGGGTCAACATTTTTGAAAGCCTTGTGTGAGTCTGAATTGGTTAAGTTTAAAAGACTACTTGTTTCAATAAAAATGAATTATTATGAATGAATCATTCATGAATTATGAATTAGTTAAGAGGCCTCAACTTATGGAACTGTCTGATCTGAGAATATTCACCCAAGTGGTTAATTGTGGCGGAGTGACAGCGGCTGCCCAAGCACTACATCGAGTGCCTTCCAATGTG
>Ga0209396_1006337_pt1 | contig 10898 bp, 7 predicted proteins | sample GOMGulsemesocosm_6_FD_184638 | JGI IMG/M metagenome (GOLD analysis project Ga0209396, IMG submission 184638) | Methane-oxidizing microbial communities from mesocosms in the Gulf of Mexico - GOM8C Gulf of Mexico (SPAdes) (version 2) | ecosystem: Environmental > Aquatic > Marine > Cold seeps... | reverse complement strand
GTATGACTAACACCATTTAGAAAAGGCGTATATCTTTCGTTGCTGGCAACATCGGTTAACGCTCTAACACTAAAGCCATCAAGTGGTGAACGTTCTTGACTAATTGATACCACTTGGGGCAAGGCTTCAAGTTTTTCCATGATATCTGCCATAATGGGGGTTGCTTCTTCTTGAGTTGGAAAGTCTGTTGATGATGCAAAGTTCAATATCAAAGTTGAAATATTTGTTGTCGTAAAACCGATCGGTGCGTTGATAGTTTTAACGGCATCTTTAAGCAAGCTAAAGTTAGCAAAAACCAATACCGTTGCTAATGCTACCTGACTGGCAATTAACACCTGACGAGTCTTTTTAGAGACCTGTAAACCACTACCTTTACCACTGCTTTGCAGCGTGGTGTTAAGCGCACGGTAGTTAATCATACGGGTACTTAATTTGGCGAAAAACAAAGCAAATACCACGGTAACTAACACTGCACTACCAAAGGTAATCGGGCTAAAAGATAATTCATTAACTCTAGGTAATATCAGGGCGAAATGATCCTGCATAACAATAAAGCCAATCTTTGCTAGCACCAAAGCAAATATTATAGACATAAACATCAACAAACTAGTTTCAGCCAACATAGCTTTAAACAAGTGCTTTTTGGTTGCGCCAATTGCGGCTTGAATCGCCATTTGACGTTGTTTTTCTGCAGTTCGTGCCATAAACAGGTTAGAAATATTAGCACAGGCGATTAATACCAAACCAATCACACCGGCTAATAACATTACCGCAATTGATTCACTTTGACCAAGAATAACTTCCTTAACAGGTGTAACAAGCATTTCGATTGACCAGCCTTTGAAAAAGCCAATATCAGCAACACCTTCTATCCAACGGCCACTCACTAACGGAGTTAAAAGTTGCTGTGCCTGGTTTTGACTAACACCTTGTTTCAATAGACCCAAAAATTTTAGGTTACCACTAATATTACCAAAACTTTGTCGTGTGCGTTCACCTGTTTGGTTATAGTCCCATGGCATCCATACTTGAGTTTCTCGTCCAATTCCAACCAACTCAGCTTCAACAAAATCTTCAGCTAACACGCCAACAATGCGATAACTTATACCACTTAAATTTATTTTTTGATCAAGAATATCAGCACTACCACTAAATTCTTTTTTCCAAGTATTATAACTAAGCATGGCTACTGGATTATTAGTATCCATGGCTTCGCTAGCTTCAAACATACGACCCATAGCCATAGGGGATGCTAATAACTGATGTAATTCAGGTGTTACATAAGCTGTATTAACAAGAGGTTGGCTAGGATGAGAAACAATTACGTCTTGCGCATAAGACATTATCGATGCTTTCTCAAAAGCTTCTTTACTCTTGTATAAATGCACTAAGCCAGGATAAGTATAAGCAACACCTTTTGTTTCTTTTTCTGCGCCGATTAACTTATGTTCGGCAACAAAAAGGCGGTCTTGCTCTGGATAAGGTAATGGCTCAACAAGTAATAAATAGTTTAGCGTAACTGCACATAACAAAGCGCCTACGGTAATGCCCATAGTCAGTAATACGGTTAATATAAAGCCAGGTTTCTTTTTCAGGCTGGCCCAAGCCTGTTTATGTCGAAGAATTAATTTCCTCATACTGCCACCTTCAATCGTTCGTCTTTAACGATTTGCCCATCAAGTAATCTCAGTTGAATATTTGCCATATCAGCATAACGCGCATCATGCGTTACCATACAAATGGTGGTGCCATTTTTATTAAGTTCAGCTAGAACGGCCATTACGGTATCGCCACTTTGTGAATCAAGGTTACCCGTTGGCTCATCAACTAATAATATCGCAGGATCTGCAACCAAGGCACGTGCAATAGCAATACGCTGTTGTTGTCCACCCGATAACTGGTTAGGCTTATGATCTACTCGATGGCTCATTTCTACCATTTTCAAACAGGTTTCAACTCTTTCTTTAATAAACTCGTCTGTTGGTAGATCCTTTTTATATTGTAAAGGGAGCGCTACGTTATCAAATACTGAGAGTTCATCAATAAGGTTGAACGACTGAAAAACAAAACCAATTTTTTCATTACGAATAGCTGCCGCTTCATCAAGAGAAAGTGAGCTAACATCTAGCCCTTCTATTGTATAAGAGCCTGAGCTCGACATGTCTAATAAACCCAATAAAGATAACAAAGTAGATTTACCACAACCAGACGGACCAGCGATAGAAACATATTCACCCGCACGAATAACAATATCTACATCTTTTAGTGCGTGGGTTTCAACATCATCTGTTTCAAAGACCTTACTTATACTCTTCATTTCTATTTTTATTTCAGTCATATTCATTTCCTTAAATTTGGGACGATTGGTTAGTGTATTTTTAATTTATTTTTAATTTATTTTTAATTTATTTTTAATTAGCGTACTCAACAAGATGAAGCTTAAAAATTTTCTATGGTTAGCTCTGCTTTTTTCAACAGTGACAAGTCCGAAACAATGAAAACGTCATTGACCTTGCCACCCTCAATAATTTCTATATAACGACCGGCTTCTTTACCAAATTTCACTTGGGCTCTCATCGCATAATTATTTGTATCATCAAGTCGAAACAAGCTAGCGCTTGAATTAGCCATGCCGTTTACCGGGCGTTCCATATAGGTGATATTAGCTAAAGTATCGGTAATAATAACGGCATCAACACTAAGTTGGGGACGAGCACTGGCGGGTAATTCATCAGGTAAAGCGACTTCAACTTCAACCGTATTTTCTATTACCACGGGGTCAATACGTGAAACGGTGCCAATAATTTTGTCTCTGCGTGTATCAACAATAACCTTCTGGCCAATAAAAATTTGTTGAGCTTTACTTTGTGGCACTCGAACTAACGCGATAAGATCTTGAACACTACCAATAAGAGCAACTTCTTGCCCCGGTGCCAGACTTTGACCCAACTCAACCGACAAGCGCTGTAATACGCCATCGAATCCCGCTTTTACGGTAAGACGATCAAGGCGGTTTTGAGCGATATCCAACTGCCCTTGTTGCTGCATTATTTGCTCGTTCTGAATATTAATTGCTTCTTGATTAACTAATTTAAGTGCTGCGGTACGCTGCTTATGAATGTTCAGACGCTTTTTAAGCTGTGCTTCTTGAACCAAGCTGTCTTTGTAGTCAAGTGCAGGTACGATGCCAGATTTAACCAATCCAGACTGTGCCTCAACCTTTACCTTAGCCGTTTCGTAGCGCGCTTCCATTTCGGCAAAAGTACCACTCTCGTTAAGGATTTCACGTTTTTGATTTAATATTAGCTGGCGTAAATTAGCTTTTCGTTGGGAAAGTTCTCGAACTGCGCTATCAACCTCTTGTTGTAATTCAGGGTTAGCCAATTGAACGATAACACTGTCTGCCGTTACTAGAGCTCCAGGTTTAAGCACGATTTCCTGAACCGTCGCACTGGTTAACGAAGTGATAAGTACCTGTTTGTCTGATCGTAAAGCACCATAGCCTTCTATTTCTACCTGCAAATCACCTTGTTTTACCGTACCAAAAAGCATGTCGTTACGTTTAACCGATGTACCGCCAGTTTGCGTACTTACATACCAAACAAGAGAAGCAATCAAACAAATTACTGCACCACCAATAACCGGCATTGATTTGAGTTTGCTTGGCTTAATTTTATTTTTTTTCACGTCCATTTAAGAGGCACCTTGATTAAAGTCTTTACTGATAGTGATATTGTTAATGCCAGTTTCATGCCAATAATTAATATTGATACAATTCAAGTGGTTAGGTTTTAAATGGTGAGAAGTAAGGTGTAATTGGTCCGCTGGTGAACTAATGCGAACCATAACTGAACTAGTGCTCTCCATAAGTGTTGCAAGGAAACGCCTTCATTGAATGAGAATAAGTGAATTATCCTCATTTCAGGAAATGGATTTACGCAAAACAGGAAAGTAATGATAAATCCAGTCAAAATGATTAGCAGAACGAGATGGGGTTGGTTTAGTAAAGTAACAGCTGAAGCTTAAGGTTTATCAGCTACAATTAACGGTAGATAGATTGATACGGTAACACCCTGCGCATTAGTATTATTAACCAAGGTTATGGTGCCTTTATGATGTTCGATAATATTACGGCAAAAACTTAACCCTATGCCCTGACCATTTTGTTTAGTTGAATATAAAGGTACAAAAAGGTTATCGAGATTAGCAAAACCATGACCGCTGTCTACTACCTGAATGAGTGATGTATTAGCATTTTCACTAAAGATCAGTTTTATTTTTGCTCCAGAGTCGGAGGCTTCATCAGCATTTTTAATAAGATTTAACAACACTTGCTCAATAAAAGCAGGGTCTGCCCAAAAGCGTTCCGTTTTTAGCTCAACCTCTAAGTTAATATCTTTGAGCAATCCTTGAATACGCTTGGCGATATTGCTTACAACAAGCATTTGGCAATTTAAATGGAAGGGCTTAGTAATAGATGCATATCGACTTACAAATTCTTCCAAATGCTGGCATCGCTCTGTGATAACGTTCAGCGCCTGTTTTTCTCTATCGCCTTGAGCCTTTAAACTTAATCCTTGAGCTAATGCTGATACCGGTGTTAATGAATTACGAATTTCATGACCGAGCACTCGAATAAGCTGTTGCCAAGCACTAAGTTGGCTTTGTCTCAATGCTGACTCAATATTAACAAAAACCATTAAGTGGTGTGTTTGTCCATGCTCGATAAACTCGCTGTGGCGAATTTGCCATTTACAGTCGCGTTGTTTTTCTTTAAAACGCCAATTATTATCTACAAACTCAAGCCCTAATAATCCCGGTGAAGAGTTTCTGAAAATTTGCCAAGGCTGAGGAAATAATTCATTAAAAGCGTCATTGGCGTACGTAAGATGAGGATGTTGATCAAAAACCAATATTGGGCTATCTAGCTGCTCGATGAGTCGATAAACTAAAAAGATATGCTGATCGTAGCGTGATTTAAGTAATTGTAAATGTGAGCTCAAATTTTCGAGTTCATGGTGAAACTCTATGACCTTGCCTTCGCTAAAAGCAGGTTTAGCATATTGGCAATAGTCATTAACATGTATAGCTTCAAGGTGCATACTGGCGCGTTTAAATGCAATCAGAGTTCTTCCATATACATAAGAAAAAAACAACCACATAATAACCGCCAAACTACCGCTTGTTAAGGCTATATTAACTTCAGTCCACTGTTGTATTATTCCTATGACCATCCACAAGCTAACGACTAGAAAGGTCGTGGCAATAAAGGCCGTTTTTAACAGTTGTTCTAAAGATTTAAAAACAAATAATTTCATACTTCCCAATTCATATGTTTATGCTGCGTCTTGTTCAACACCACTACTCTTCCCTAATGCCATATTTCTCTAATCGTCGGTACATAGACGATTTAGTCAGCCCTAGAGTTATCGCAGCTTTAGGTACATTATTATGATTTAGCTCCAGTGCTTGCTCTATTAATATTTGTTCGGCTTGTTCAAGGGTCATCATGGGTAAGCTATTGTTCTGCTTAAGGGCAGACAAATGTAAGTCTTCTTGCCCTAAACTACTTCCTTGAGCCAATAAAACTGCGCGCTCCATTAAGTGGCTCATTTCGCGGACATTACCCGGCCAATGATAGGCTTCCAACGCCTGCAATGCTCCGGGGGTCAGGCTTAATTCTTCACGTTTATATTTTTTACCATGCTGAGCAATAAAGTGCTTTGCTAGAGGAATAATATCTTGCAACCTCTCTTTCAATGATGGCACTCTGAGTTCTATAGTATTAAGACGAAAATAAAGGTCTTCACGAAATAAACCATCATCGATCAATTGAGCAATATTACCATTAGTTGCACTTATCACCCTGCTGTCTGCATGTTGTGTTTGACTTGAACCTAAGACTTCATATTCTCCAGACTCTAAAACACGTAATAACTTTGCTTGTTGTGAATGGGGAATATTAGCAATTTCATCTAAAAACAGAGTACCGTGTTTCGCGAGTTCAAAGCGGCCAATTCTATTTTCTTTTGCGTCGGTAAATGCACCTTTTTTATGACCAAACATTTCGCTTTCAAATAAAGACTCGGAAATAGCCCCCATATTCACCGAAATAAAAGCGTCACTGGCTCGATTAGATTGTTGATGAATTCGTTGTGCTAAATGACTTTTTCCTGTGCCATTGTCACCCGTTAACAAAATACTCGCGTCGGTCGCTGCCACGGAATCAATTTGGCGTAATAATTTTTCCATCGCTTCTGAACGCCAAGTAAAATCTTGTTCCTCTACAGATTCCAGCTGCTGTTTCAGTTTTTGGTTTTGAACCTGCAGACCCGCCATTTTTAATTGCTGACGAATTATTTGAATTAATCTTTGGTTATTCCAGGGTTTTTCAACGAAATCACAAGCACCTAAACGCATGGCACTAACCGCTAGATCAACATTAGACCAGCCTGTCATAGCGATAACAGGGATAACAAAATCAGATTTACTCAGCCAGGTTAAAAAACGTAGGCCTTCCTCGCCCGAGGTGGTATCTAAGGAAAAATTCATATCCAGCAAAATTAAATCTATGCTGTTTTCTGCCAAGGAAGTTTGGGCATAATGGTGATTTTCCGCTTCGAGTACCGTAAACCCTTGATCTTCTAAAATAAAGGCGGCACTTAAACGAATTTCAGGGCTGTCATCGACAACCAGTATTTGCGGTTTAGACATTACAACTCATGACAACTCACTGACTACTGAAATAAATATAATAAATTGCCAATCAGTATTGAACAAGATAAATCTTGTTATTTTGGCTTAATCGTCATTTTGATCATTCATGGTTCAAAAAAAAACGATGAAATAGGTCAAGACAACGACGTAAATTAACCATAGCCACATCGACTAAATAGCCGATATATAATGCTAAATTTAGCTAGATTTATTTGACTAAATATTTAACTTATAAATAATAATGAATGATTGTGTTAATAAACGAAAACAGTAATCGTTTTGTAATATAAAACTCTGTAGTCTCTGATTTTTCTTTGTCAGCGAAAGTCATCAAAAATTCTTTTTAACACAAGCACTAATAAGCTTGACGAGTACCATAATCACAAGTTAAATTCAATTAAGCTATAGTGGCCAATTACTAATGGTTTTTGTTTTAACTTGTATTATAAATCATGCAATTAGAATAGTTAATTTCAAAATAACTATGCATGGCAAGGTTAATTGTTTATTCATAAATGGGTATTAATGAACTCTCCAAAATTATTTAAGAATCGTTCATCAATTACTGGCTTTGTCATGCTAGTTATTACTTTCTTAATGATAATATTTAGTTGTTATTTAGTCTTATCAAAATACACCCGCTTTAACGATGAAATGGCTCAATTACGAACGGCGTCCATCGAAAAGAAAAAACTATTACTCAAAAAAGAAATCAGTAGAGCTGTCGACTTTATAAAATACAAACAAGATCAAACAAATTTACGCTTAAAAAGTGATTTGCGTTCGAACGTAGAGTTAGCCCACAAAATTATTTCAAGTCTGTATCAGCGTTATCATAAAACTCACTCAAAAAATCAACTTATTGATATGATAAAAGCAACGTTACAAGATGTGCGTTTTTTTGATGGCAGAGGTTATGTTTTTATAATCAGTATGGATAACCAATCGGTTTTTCACCCAATTTACTCTACATCAACAGTGACTAATTTCCTAAACGAGATGACTGACGTTAACGGGACAAAAATTATAGATATTTTTAAAGAGGTCATTGAAAGTCAAGGTGAAGGGTTCGTTAATTATCCTTATGCTCGAACGATAAAAGACAAAGATCTATCTTCAAAACTAGGCTATATAAAGCTATTTCAACCTCTTAATTTTTATATCGGTGTTGCAGAGCACATTAGCGACTATAAAAATAATATTAAGAAAGAAATATTTGAACGTCTAAGTAAGGTGAGATTTGGGAAAGATGGTTATATTTTTATTGATAATTATGACGGTGTAATTTTAATGCACCCCATGAAGCCTGAAATAGTTAACAAAAACTTAATGGACTATAAAGACGTTAATGGTACTCGGGTGATAAAAAAATTAATTGAGGCAGCAAAGACACCTGATGGCGATTTTGTCTACTACACATGGAATCGTCCGAATGAAATTAGCGAAGAAATAAATAAAGTAAGCTTTGCAATGGGCATAGAGTCCCTCCAATGGATGGTAGGTGGAGGTCTTTATTTTGATGATATTTCAGAAGATATTCATCAAGAAAAATTAAGATTTCAAGCAATAATGAAAACAGAAATCATTAATATGGTATTTATATTATCCATCCTTTTATCGACTGTTTTTATAATAATAAAATGGTGGATTAATAGCACTAAGAAATCGATTGATCAGATGATTAATTTCTTTGTGGAAGCTAGCGAAAAAAATATATATCTAGATGAAAGTAAAATTTACTTTCAAGAGTTAAACATTTTAGCTAAAAATATTAATTCGATGATAAAGTCGAGAAAAGATACCCAAGAAGCGCTAGAAAAAGCAAATACTAAGCTTCATGATCAAGCAAATCGTGACTTTCTTTCTAATCTCTATAACAGGCGTTATTTCATAAGTGCATCAAGTGATAGCTTAGCCCTGATAAAACGACAAAATTCAGATTTATCTTTGATCATGATCGATATAGATAACTTTAAATACATCAATGATACTTATGGCCATGACACGGGTGATATTGTCATAAAAGAAGTTGCTAAAAAATTACTAGAGGCTAGTAGAGCCAGTGATATAGTGGCGAGAATGGGAGGTGAAGAGTTCACAATACTACTACCTGATACAGACGTATCTGGTGCTACTTTACTCGCTGAGAAAATTAGACTAAATATCGATTCACACTTAATTTCGGTGCAATCATTAAACATTTCAGTAACCATAAGCCTTGGCATAGATACCTATACAGATGGCAAGAATATCGACGATTTAATCGCACATGCCGATAAGGCTTTATATGTTGCCAAAAACTCAGGTAAAAACCGTATAATCCACTGCAACGATTTGAGCTAGGTTCAAGCATCAAAGCGTTAAACTAAAATATAATCATTAAAGGAATATAAATGAAAAAAATAATTTGCCTATTATTTGCAGGGGTTCTTGCATCTACAAGTGTATTAGGACAAAACGTAGATAAACTTAAACTTTACACCATTAACTGTGGCGTAATTAACGTTGCTGATATGGATGGATTTTCATCTTCAGGAGACTACGCAAAACAAAAAGCGACACTTGCAAGTACATGTTTTCTAATAAGTCACCCTGCAGGAAATCTATTATGGGACACTGGTTTATCAGATTCTTTAGCGAATAAAGAGCCCGCCGTAAATGGTGTATTTACGTTATCATTAGAAAAAACAATCATCGCACAATTAGCAGAAATTAACATGACCGCAAATGATGTTAACTATGTGTCGATTTCTCATAGTCACTTTGATCATATCGGACAAATATCTTCTTTTCCAAAGTCTACTTGGCTCGTAAGTAACAAAGAAAAGAATGCCATGTTTTCATCAGAAAAACTTAAAATGCAGAACGCTAGCTTTAGCGATTTAAAACAAACAACATTTGATGGTGACTACGATGTTTTTGGTGATGGGAGTGTAATGATACTCGATATGCCAGGTCATACTAAAGGTCATACAGTCTTACAGCTTATGTTAGAAGATACAGGGCCTGTGCTAATATCAGGTGATCTATATCATCAAGCTAAGAGTAGAACATTAAAACGAGTGCCTAGGTTTAACGTAGATGAGCCACAAACTCGAAAAGCGATTGAACGTTTTGAGAATATAGTAAAAAAATTAGGTGCTAAAGTTTTAATCCAGCATGAGAAAAACGATATCGACAAGCTGCCTAAACTTCCTAATTTCTTACAATAGAGAAGTGAATCATATTGGCAATTGTTTCCATAATAATGAATCATCTCATTATGTGGAGAACGGCAGTTTTTCATGAAACTTTACATGATATTAGAGATAAAGCGCGAATCATAATGGCTAATAACATTGATTCGCCTTTTATCCTTATATTCTGAAATTAGCTCTGTGACTTTAAGGTTATCGTGTTTATAAATAACCTTGGATCGTCAATTTTATCCAGCATTGAAATTTCGGGTAAACAATCGTCATCGACGTAATCAGCAAAGTCGCCTTCGGGATCAAAAACTAAAATATCCAAGGCTAGCCTGTCCATTCCGTATAGACCTCTATGTATCATATCAGCTGAGAAAACTAATAAATCCCCTGCAGCTAATTTAATTTCTTTACCCGTAGAAAGTTTTTCACTGCTTACTCTGCCCTTTTCTTCTTGTCGGACATTAAATTCTTCTTCATTATCCCATCGTTTATGCGTCCCAGGCACTAGTTCCATGCCTAGCTCGTCGAATAATGGTACACGAAGATGCACGACCTGAGTTTCTAAAATAGCTTTTTTTTGTTCTTCAACCTCATGATCATATTGACAATCTCGATGCCAAAAATCTTTTTGCTTAGGGTTAACTGGATTGAAAAATAGCTGGGTATTCATAAATGAAGGCTTGGTCGGTATAACAGACTCGACGACTTCCATGATTTTTTTCGAACTAATAAAATTGAAAAGCTTAACGCGATCGTCGGACGCTAAGAACTCACTTCCAGTAATTAAGGAAGAATTAAAAGCTTCTTCTTTATAGAACTTTTCGTTATCTTTTTTCCATAATTCATGAAATTTTAAAACAACGTTTCTAAGTGATGCTATTTCAGCCTCGGTAAAATAATCTCTAATGACAAAATAACCTTGCTCGTCATAGTTGCTTTTTAATTGACTCGAATTGTCTACCATTAACTGTTATTGCCTTTACTATAATAACT
>Ga0209396_1006336_pt1 | contig 10900 bp, 12 predicted proteins | sample GOMGulsemesocosm_6_FD_184638 | JGI IMG/M metagenome (GOLD analysis project Ga0209396, IMG submission 184638) | Methane-oxidizing microbial communities from mesocosms in the Gulf of Mexico - GOM8C Gulf of Mexico (SPAdes) (version 2) | ecosystem: Environmental > Aquatic > Marine > Cold seeps... | reverse complement strand
CGCTGTTGGGTATTCGGCTTCTTTGCTTACTCTTGGGTTGGCGAAGTGGTTAAGCCTTGAATGCCAAGCGATCATCATTGCGCTCTCGTAGTGACAGGTTATAAGGCGTCGTCGTCAATCGGTGCTGGTGGGGAACTTCAGCTGTCCGATGGCGGGGCCGTAGGGGCTTGTGAAAAATATTCTGTCGTCACCAAAAGCAAGGGCACCTGACGTCTTGTCGAATGACGCTTCGGGGTCATGCCACGTTTGAAGGACATTGCCTTCAATGTCCATTTGAAATACGAGGCCGTATGAACTTTTCTTTGTCGATGGTAGAAACTTTAGTATTCGAAGCGCGAGCTTACGCAGCCAAGGTTTTGTCGAGTATTCGTCTAGGAAGGCGGAGCGGGGATCGACCAAACCTACAAAGAATGTGCCGTTTGGCCCATTATTAATATTGTCGGGAAAGCCAGGCAGATTTTCGATAATGTTCTGACTTTCTCCCTTTTGGGGGCCATCAATCCAAATACGTTTAACCAAATACTCGCCAGTTTCCGCCACCAAAATGGAGTTACCATCGCCTGCTACGGCAATACCATTTGGAAAGCTCAATGACGAGTGCACAAGCGCGGTTTTTTGTGTGACGGGATCGTAGGAAAGAACACGGCCGCTGCGGCCGTGTTCCATGACTTCAAGCGTAGCGCCATCAATGCCTACAGCTTGAGGGCTAAAGCGGGTCGATGCATCGGTAAAGTAGATGACGCCGTTGGGCGCAACGTCTACGTCGTCAACGAATAGGATGGGCTCGCCGTCAATTTCATCGGCGAGCGTTGTTACCTTGCCATCAAGTGTGACCGACATAAGACCGAGGTGAGTATTGGCGACCAACAGTTCGCGCTCATTGCCAAACTCAATACCCAGCGGCTCTCCCCCTAGATCGGCGATTACCTTTATATCGTTGGTGACAGGGTTGATGCGGATGATCTTCGCTTCATCTGTCGAGGCATAAAGAAATTCGCCATCAGTGGCGATGTCTTCGGGGCCGTGAAACTCTCCCATTGAAAGTGTTTGCATTTGCGTAAGGGCATTGTTGGGTTCGAACACGCCAGCGTAGCCTTCCGATGTTGGTGCGTGCCACGCTTTTGCGTCAATCGGGACTGGCCAAAACATTAGGTAGGAAGCGGCGGTTAGAAAGGTCCCACCAATTGTTGTCAGAATCTTTTTTTTCATAAAGTTTTACTCCTATAGAGCGCAAAGTTGTTCTGCATCTGTCGATGATTTTACGCCGTTAATATGTTCAAAGTGGGTTGTTTGGCAGCGTTACGTTGGAGACAGCAGGCTTAAGCCAGGCTTTAGTAATAGGTTTCTATAGTAGCCACTCGGCACGAGAATTTGGCCGGAAGTTCCTGTTAAGAATTTGGTGTCGCTATCGCTGTGGCCGGTGATCTGGCACGCTGTTAAATAGCCGTTGTTGTGGGAGGGCATGATGCCAGAACCGTTGTAGGCGACGCTGACGTGAATGTTTCCATCACCAATCGGGCCTGCGATTTGCTTGCCCAGAAGCGTGTGCCCAGTAACGCCACTCCAGCCATGTTCGAGTCCGATATCGGAAATGCCGGGATAGCGCCTTTCGAAGAGTCGCGCGGCCAGTTTGCGGGCCGCCGCTAGGTCGGGCCAGGTTGAAGAGTCCAATCCGGCATAACCCAGTACGATACGTATAAAGAAGTGGCCGCTCGGTGTCATTGAGAAGGTAACCGGTAGCGTATGTTCCTCAAACCTGAGGTTCCATTTATCCAAACCGAAGGTAGCAATCTCTTGATGGGTCAGTTTACGTGTGGCCAAAGAGTATTGGTGTAGGGGATACATGGATGACTTAAACATGCCCAGCCGTGGGGTGTAAGCGTTGGTCGCTATACAGACATGATCGGCGCGAATCTTGCCGCCAGGAGTGGATATTTCAACGGGCTTACCAGGTTTGATATCCAGCGCGGGTGAATGTTCGAAGAGTTCAACGCCCACGTCGAGCGCGGCTTGCGCATGGCCGATCACCAGCTTCGCTGGGTGAACGGTGTAGTTGTCGTTTTTTTCGATGGCTCCTGCATAGAAGCCGGTACCAATATTCTCTTTTAGCGCCTCTGCTGAAATCCATTTTTGGTGATGAACAAGATCACTAGTTGCGGATTGTGCCGCGTCTCTGGATGTCAGTAATTCGAGCAAGGCAGTGGGGGCGAAATCGCAGTCGATTTCTTCGCGCTCAATAAACTGGCTGAGTCGATTAAACCCGCGCTGCGGCATTTCTGTGTCGGCAAGGCCTTGGTATTTCGCCGAAACGGCGCCGGAGTTTCGCGAGCTAGCGCCGGAGCCGATGGTGTGTGATTCCAACACAACCACCGACCAGTCCGGCCGAAATTTCTTCGCATAATAAGCGCAGGCCAAACCCGTGTAGCCACCGCCAACGATGACGAGATCCACCTTGCGCTCGTCTTCAAAACGCGGCAGCTGTGGCAGTGATGGCACTTGCGTGCTCCAGAGGCTGGTATTGCGAATGCTGTTGGCTTCAACGCCGCGCTCGCCCATGATGAGGCCAGCGATGCCGGGCGCGGTGACGACACCAGCCCCAGTGGTTAACAGAAATTTGCGGCGAGAAATTTTCATCTTCTTGGAGCTTCCAATTTGGGGTGATGCCGTATATTGGGCGTATTGCCATTGGCGGCACTGTACCGAGGCTTGGTATCGGTTTGTGGGTCTGCTGAAAATCAATATTTTGTTGATAGGGCACAGTTGGTTTATTTATCAACTCATGCAATGCTGACTTCACGAAGACATTTTATAGGGGAAGCTTAATCTCATACTTGGTAATCCGTGCCCAAAAACAGACAGTATGTGTCATGATCACGATTAGAGAGCCAAAGCTGACAGCCTTCAAGTCCATTCAGCACCAAAATTAATGTCGCATTGGTGGCAAAACACACAACAAGGCCGACACAGGAGCAACAGCACTACGCTTTGTTGTTTCTGCAGCGGCCTGAAAAGGTACCGAAATTCTATGGGTATATATCGATCTTTAAAAAATGCCTACGCAATGCATCGGCGACGAGAAATAGTAATACTGCTCACGGTTGTGCCGCCATTAGCACTGTTTCTATTTTACGAGAACAGAGCAGAGACCGCGCGAGGTACGGTAAAAACTGAGCGAATCACAGTGAACGTAGAAGAGGTGATGACATCAAATCACGATGGGACAAACGTTAAATTAATTCTAGACGGCAATGAAAAACAGCTATTTTTTCGGTGCAAACTTAATGAAGGCAGAGCCGTCACTGTCGCGAAGGACGTATATGAAAATGGAGATACAATTTATCACGCGACCGAGTGCCGATTCTAATATCACTGTGTTAGTTGGGGTGGCCTGAGTTAAGCGCTAAGCATTATTTATGGGCTTAGTGTTGTATCACGATATTTCTGCTCGACAGCAGAACAATCCCAGGCAGCCGCCATTTTTATCCTCGCCATGATCAATGTGACAAATGTCATATGAAATTGATGACACCTGTGTCTACACGCCCAGATCACCGTGACAGATACTCGTACTTCAAGTCATTGATCAATTTAGTTCGAGGTTATTTATGATTAAAAGCGTCGCTTTGGGGGCCGCCGCCCTACTTGTATTCAGTCTAGTGGGTGTCATGCTTTGGGTTCGAACAGCGCCTTCCTTATCACCAATAAACGAAGCTCTAATCCGCGAGGTTATTAACGCTCCACTTCCTGAGATGTTTCTCGGCAATGTTGGTTTTGCCCAATCCGGTACACTGCGTATCTGGTATCAAGTGCTGTCTCCTAAGCCTACCGAAGCGAAAGCCTCTAAGGGGGCAGTGTTACTCATCAATGGATTGGGAGCTTCAGCCGCTTTTTGGCCCGAAGAAGTGTACAAGCCGCTGCTGGACGCTGGTTATCAAGTTATTGTCACTGACCATCGAAGCTGCGGCGAATCGGATCGGGTCGAGAATTGGAGCAAAAGCAACAGCTATGATCTCGCGGATATGGTCAATGATAACCTGGCGGTATTGGACGTACTCGGCATAGACGAGGTTCATGTACTTGGCCTATCGCTTGGCGGTATGATTGGCCAAGAGATGGCGATTCGTCATCCCGACAGAGTCGTTAGTCTGAGTTCAGTAATGTCGACCGCTTATCTAGATGATCCAGAGATTCCGGCTTCGTCTGCTTTTCAAATGAATACGCTGAAACTTGTTCTTCGTTATGGTTTGGTGAACACAGAAGAGAATATGATCAAACTAATGGCCGGCATATACGACTTCCTCAAGGGTGATCAGGCTATCGATATCAAATATATTAGTCGGGCCACGCTCTATGAAATACGCCGTCGCAACGGCTTTAATCATAAGTTACCCGATCAACAATCCGAAGCTATGAGGCGCTCGGGTTCACGCTTGGCGTTGCTTCCTAGTTTAGCCGTACCCGTGCTGGTGGTGCACGGCGATGCCGATCCGCTATTAAACATCGCGCACGCCAAAAAATACGCCGCTCTTATTCCCAACAAGGAGACCCTGTGGGTGAAAGGAATGGGGCACGATTTGGCCCCGACTCATGTTCGCCGTTGGATGGCTAAGTCAGTGCAGTTTATGGATGCACAGCAGTGACAGATAGGGGCTGGGGCTTGCATCAGTTTTATTCGTTTCCGGCGTCACTGCGTGGGGCGCTGCAAGTGGTCCCCTATTTTCAGATCCTGATTTATCTGCCGTTTTTACTGCAGGACTTTAATGCCACTGCCTTCGCCATTACTGTTGCGGCTCACCTACTGTTATGTCCGTTGTTCTTTAAGGTTTTTTGGCTCAAGGGTTATTATGTCGTCCTCTGTGTTGCGGCTCTGACGATACTAGCGATCGCGACCTCTGCCGTTTCACTCAGTGGCATTGGCTTTTTTGCCTATGCAGCGGCTGCTTGCTCCGCCAGCCGAAAAAGGTCCGAGATATTTGCGCTCTTACTGGGTGTAAACAGTGCGTATTTTATCTCTGCTTATGTCTTTAATCACTCGCTCTACATCATGTTGCTAGGGTTGTTTTTTACGGCGCTCAATGGCGCAAATTTTGCGTTTCAAATTCGTAAATATCTATCCGATCGAGTTGTTAAGCAGAGCCAAGAGGAAGTATCCAAGCTCGCCAAAGTCTCGGAGCGCGAACGTATTGCCCGAGACTTACACGATCTGTTAGGGCACAGCCTAACCAGCATCACCCTCAAAGCTGAATTGGCGGAGCGCTTACTTGATGTCGATGTGCAGGTGGCTAGGCAGCATATGGCTGAAATTCAACAAATCTCTCGCCGCACGCTAACTCAGGTAAGGGATGCGGTGACTGAGTACAAAACCAATACCTTCGAAAATGAACTGGCCAGTGCGCGTATTGCTTTGGAGTCTGCACAGATCGAGTTGATTATGCGAATGAATAAGATCGAGGTTGATCCGCTGGTTGACGCAACACTCGCCATGACACTCAGAGAGGCCGTTACCAATGTGTTGCGCCATAGCAAAGCGACCCGCTGTATCGTAACTCTACAGTTGCAGGGCGAGCGCTTGATGCTCAAAGTCAGTGATAACGGCGAGGCAAAAGGAGAGCCGCTGATAGGTAACGGCTTAAGGGGAATGCGTGAGCGCTGCAATGCTCTAGCAGGTGATCTGAACATCGATTTCAGTTCGGGCTGCCAAATCACCATGCTGCTGCCATTAACCGACATGGCTAATGGTGACGGCCGATGATCAAAATTCTGATAGCAGAAGATCAATCAATGGTACTGGGCGCTCTCAGTGCGCTGGTGGATCTCGAGGTCGATATGCAGGTGGTTGCCACGGCAGTCAACGCAATAGAAGCCTTACAATATTGCGAGACAGAGGATATTGATGTCGTCATCACGGACATTGAAATGCCCAAGATGAATGGTCTCGAGTTGGCAAAACAGCTTCACGAGATACAGCACCCAGCTAAGGTTATTATGCTTACCACTTTTAGTCGGGGTGGCTACGTGCGACAAGCGATTGATGCCAAGGTAAGCGCTTATCTGCTCAAAGATGCCCCTGCCAGTGAACTCGCTCAGTCTATTCGCTTGGTTGTATCCGGAGGCACGATGATTGCACCCGAGTTAATGCGAGAGGCTTGGCAAAGCGGCGCTAATCCTCTTTCAGAAAAAGAACAAAAAATACTAATACGAGTCCTCAAGGGGATCAGTACCGATAACATTGCACAGCAATTGTGTCTATCAACCGGTACGGTACGTAACTATATTCACAGTAGTTGCCAAAAACTCGATGTCAAAAATAGAGTTGAGGCGGCGGTGCTGGCTCAAGAAAAAGGTTGGCTTTGAGCCGTTATAGGTACACGCTAGGGCATAATTGAGGTGAACATTTGATAAAGGCACCAAGAATTAGCGCGCTACAAAGGACAGGCTCTAATGAGGTTAACTTAAGAGCGCCGCTGAGGATGTCAGTTGGTTCTTCGTTTCAAAGCTGCACCCATCTTAACTCGATCGATCGTCTTTATGGGCGTTAGTGATACAGGGAGATAATATGTTTTTTACATTATTGATTGTTACATTTGCATTGTCGGTATCGGTATCATTTGGTGTTGTAATGCTCTTTAAAAAGCCAATAGGCGAAATATTCCACAGAATCATTAAAGACCCTATAAGTATCGCGTGGCAAAAGTACATCATCTTTGCTACTTATGTTGTCGGTATTTCTGGCGGCGTTCGGATATACCAGCTTGAGCGCTATATTTCAGCGCGTCACAAAGATGTAGAGATACTCGAGCTAACGATTGAGCGATGGACAATTGAAATTTACAGAACCATTATAGAAACGATGCAGAGCATCGCGTGGATGTATCTAGTTATATTCATCTTTGCACTTATCGCATATGTCATTGTTCGTGGCTTTGAACTAAAAAATACTGGAAAGTCAGTTAATCCGACTGATGATGCGTCTAAGAAATGAGTCGCTAGAGAGCATTCATAATTTAAATTGTAGGCAGGGAAAAACTCTTAATGGAATTCATAGAATCTTATAAAATCACAGTGCTGGTTGCGGGTCTGACGGGCTTAGTTCTTTTTCTACAGCTGATATTGTTAGATATCGTAGGGATTAAGGTTAAGCACACACCCGGTCACCCAATTGCTGCAGATCACAATAGCTTCCTTTTTCGGGCGTCGCGAGCGCTGTCGAATACCAACGAAAGTGTGGCGATATTTATACTGTTTGCGTGTTTTTCTGTGCTGTCATCGGCTAACCCGCAGTGGTTAAACGCAAGTGCATCTTTGTATTTAGCGGGTCGTATTGCGCATATGTTGTTTTACTACCTAAATCTTGGGGTCTGTCGAAGTATTTCTTTTGCCGTTAGCTTGATGGGTTTGTTGGCTATGTTCGTGGTTGGCGCTTTATCTTGGTGGTAGTCGTCAGATCCCAAAAGATTGATGGCTGTCGCCAATCAGATTGATGCGCTAAGTGAGATCACGGATAAGATAGAAATGTACATAGTAAGGGCGTCCGGCGCGCCCTCTCAACCGAGTCTAGCGTGAGGTTTCAAGGCGAATTAAGTAATGTGCAACACAGGGAATGAAAATGAATAATTTGGGAATATACATTTTTTTGCCACTGAGCATCGCGATAGGTTTTTCCCTCGCGTCTCAGGCGGGCGTAAACGCCCAGCTACGCCTGGCTCTTAGTAGTCCTGCTCAAGCCGCATTTATATCATTTCTCATTGGTACCGTTATTCTTGGTGCAATCTCGATAATACAGGGCGATGCGTGGTTCAAGCCTGGCTCATTAGCCGGTGTTCCATGGTGGGCTTGGCTCGGTGGTGCTTTTGGAGCGTTTAACATTACGGTGGCCGTCTATTTGGTTCCAAAGCTTGGGGCCGTGGTATTAACCTTGTCGGTGGTGTGTGGGCAGATTATTGCGTCGCTGATACTTGATCAAAACGGCTGGCTTGGCTATCCAAAAATCGATATCACTTTCAATAGAATAGTCGGTGTCGTTTTGATTATCTTTGGGGTGTTCTTCGTTGCCAAAAGCTAAGGCGCTTCTCAAGAGCATGTTATCGCAACTGTTCTGACTGGGATGCCTTCCGCTGTTAAGGTGGATTTTGCGTTCTGTGGTAGTTTCACTATCGTTAGGTTAAATCACCGATATACTCGGTATTGCATCTCAAAATGAATAGAAGGCTACAGGAAGTACGAATGTCATTGTTTGCGTTAATCGACTCAAGTCCGAGGTTATCAGCTTCAATATTTAGGGCGCTGCAGTTAGCGCTCCTCGTATTGTGTGCGATTGCCGCAGACAGTATTTCAGCGCCGCAATCGTTAACTCTCTGGAATCGAAACTTTGATACCGCGCCTGTCGATCAGGTGGTCGCGTTAGCGCTACAAAAGACAGAAGATTTGTATTCCACTACTCAATTGATCAAATCGCAGCCGATGGAGCAAGATCAAGCTATTGAAGATATGTTGCAGGGTACTACACTCGATCTGATGAGCGCAGCGTCGTCAGATATTTACGACTCGCAATTTTTGACGCTTCGCTTTCCTATTTTGAAAGGACTGTTGGGTAAGCGGTTATGTTTGATTCGAGCTGGGGATCAGCAACGTTTCGACCACATCAAAACTGCTTATGACATTTCTCAATCAAAGCTCAAGATCTGCCAAGGTAAGCACTGGCCCGACACCGAAATTTTAAGGCGTAACGGTTTGCTCTTGGTTACGTCAGATCACTATGAGGAACTTTTTACCCTGCTAACCAATGGGCAATGTGACTGTTTCTTAAGGGGCGCACAGGAGATTGGCGCAGAGCTGAAAGCGCATGAGCCGGTGCTCGCCTTAGAGAAAAAGTTGGTTATAGAATACCTACAGCCGGGCGTGGTTTATGTTCGCAAGAATAACCCGGCACTCGCTACTCGAATCGAGCTCGGGTTACTGCGCGCCTTTGAAGACGGTAGTTACCACAAGCTCATTAGTCAGCTGCTGGGCGAGAATCTATCAATGCTAGGTTTAGAGCAGCGGCGAGTTATCACGATTAACAATCCCTCACCGTCGGAAACACTTCAAAAAATCGACCGGATTCGAGCCTTTGATTTATGAGAGCCAGAATAGACGCCGCGCTCACGGAAAGTGGGATCAAAACCCATCGTGTAATCATCGTATTGATAGTCTTGTTTGCAAGCCTCTGTGCGCCTAGTCACGCAAAGCAGGATCACCAAATTATCAAGCTTTGGTATCGCAATTACGACTCGGCGCAAACGCTTGGATTACTGCATCTAGCCTTGTCAAAAACAACTCATGAATACGGTAGCTACGAGATAGTGAGAGGGCAAAAGCTCAGTCAGCGACGAGCCCTGGCGGCGCTCATTCGAAACCAGACGTATCTTTTGGATGTCATTAATGCTGTTGTGGATGATGAAAGGGAGGCCGCGCTGCATCCGGTTCGAGTGGTTTCCGACGAGGGCCTAATTGGCTATCGAGTGTGCTTGATACACCGAGATGATCTGCCAAGATTTGAGAATATACGCAGCCACGCAGCCACGCAGACATCACCCGCAGTGGTATTGTCTTTGGCCAAGGCGCTCACTGGCCCGACACACGTATTCTTCGTCAGAACTCGCTCGAGGTCATGACTAGCGTTCACTACGAGTCGCTATTTTCAATGCTCTTAGCGCAGCGCTTCCACTGCTTTCTACGCGGTGCCAATGAAATTTTCGACGATCTTGAGCGACACAAAGATGATCGCCTCACGATTGAGCCCAACTTACTGTTTTCCTACCCCTCGACATCCACCTTCTTTGTCAGCAAGTCAAACCCCGAACTCGCCGCACGTATAGAGCTCGGGCTTCGTAGAGCGATTCTCGACGGAGATTTCAAACGCTACTTTGACAAAGCCTATGAAGATGACATTAAGCGGCTAAATCTGAGCACTCGCCGTGTCATCCGACTAAATAACCCCTACATTAGTGATGAGTTTTTGGAGAAGAGCACTCAGCACTATATTTTAAAGTCTTCACTTAAAGGGAATTTCAAATATCGATAGTCGATGACATTACATGACACGGGGCTCGGCAGCGTAATAGTGAAAACGCTTTGAAGTGGAAATAGAAAAGGTGGCGACAGATTGTTCAAAGCCGGGACCGTTACTGGTTTGGATTCCGCGAATATTAATCCGGTCCCTGATGGGGCCCTGAACAACCTAGAAATTGGGTCCATATGAGGTAATGTTCTCAGCCCGCTGGATACCCATGTCGCCAGAAATCACTGTTGCCACAGCAAGATCCATTGCGGATTTTTTTCGTATTTCTCATTGCACGGTTTTCTGACGATCACGAGACTTGTGCCTCACGCCCCTCCCAGTAGGGTTTGCGCAATTCGTTTTTGAGTATTTTTCCCGCACCTGAAATAGGCAGGGCGTCGACCAGTGTTATTGATTTCGGGCACTTGTAGCCGGCGATATGTTCTTTACAAAAATCGCGCAACTGTTCGAACGTCAGATCGCTTGGATTATTTTCACCGGCAGCAGGTACGATCACGGCATGAACCGACTCCCCCCACTCGTTGGATGGGATGCCGATGACGGCACACTGGGCAACAGCAGAATGTTGTGAAATAACGGTCTCTACTTCAGAGGAATAGATATTCTCTCCCCCAGAGATAATCATGTCTTTCACTCGGTCGACGACGAAGATATATCCCTGCGCATCCACGTAGCCGCCATCGCCTGTATGTAGCCAGCCATCGATAATGGTTTTTTGAGTCAGCTCAGGCTTTCCCCAGTAACCCAGCATGATGCTGGGGCCACGAAGGGTAATCTCGCCAATTTCTCCAGGAGCCAGTACCGCACCGTTTTCATCAACAATTCGAACCTGCTGAAGCG
>Ga0209396_1006334_pt1 | contig 10902 bp, 6 predicted proteins | sample GOMGulsemesocosm_6_FD_184638 | JGI IMG/M metagenome (GOLD analysis project Ga0209396, IMG submission 184638) | Methane-oxidizing microbial communities from mesocosms in the Gulf of Mexico - GOM8C Gulf of Mexico (SPAdes) (version 2) | ecosystem: Environmental > Aquatic > Marine > Cold seeps... | reverse complement strand
TTTATTTGCCGCCAAGACCATAGATTCAAAATGCCACTTTACGAATGTAGAATTAAAAGATTCCGTGATAGCTTTACCTAGTTCAAATGGCATTGAGCTACGTAGTGGCCATTTACCACGGTCAACTACGTCAACCAAATACCCACAAGCACTAAGATCGCTTGCAAATTCAGTTCCGACAAATCCGGCTCCCATGATTAATACTCGATTTTTATTACTCAGCTCTTCTCTAAATATACGGTAATCATTCAAATTATTAACTGACAAAATATTTCTTTTAGCATTGCCATTTATTGTAGATACTATTGGTGTAGCACCTAGCGCGAGCACCAGCTTTTGATATGCTATGGTTCTAGAGCTGTTTTCACCTTCAACAGATAAAGTGTTGGTCTTTGGGTCAATGCTGTGAACGGTAGCATTGTTAACAACGTCTATATTTAATTCAGCTGAAATTTTATTGTGGCTACTGGTTATTAGGTCGCTGGGGGTTTTTAACATGGCAAGTGCCTTTGATATATTAGGCTTATAGTAACTTGCTGCATTATCCTTACTTATTAAAATAATACTGATTTCTTTATTCTGTGATCGTATTTCTTTAACTAGTGACATTCCTGCATGACCGGAGCCAATTACAACAACGCTTCCTTGCATATCACTCATATTAGTTACTCGATTAATTCGCTGGATAAAAATCAGATTTTGATGCCGAGCACTCAGGGCAGGTCCAGCTGCTGGGGATATCTTCAAATTTAACCCCTGGTGCTATACCCTCTTCAGGAAACCCTAGCGCCTCATCATAAATAAGGTCGCAGGTCACACAGACATATTTTTTACTTTTGGACATATTAATTATAGCCTTTGATTATTACTAGTAAGGAAGCATGACTAGGCCATGCCTCCTTGATTTGTTTTTACTGATTTATTTCCACGAAATCGGGTTTCTCCCTCACAAAACAATTAGGGCACGGAAAGTCTTCAGGAAGATCCTGCCACTTTGTGTTCTCAGGGTAACCTTCGTGCTCTGCGCCAATTTTTTCGTTATAAATATATTTGCAGTCTGGGCATTCGTATACTTTCATCTTTATCGCCATTCATTTATCGATGTTAGGATCGTATGTGAGCTGGTGACGTTAACTAATTGATCACCAGTCACACAAATGAAGCCACATTAAAGCAGTTTCCCAATTAGCTAGGCAGCCTTAACTATATCCTTTGGATCATGGTATTTAGCCATAACTTTGGCCTTCACATCTGGGTCTATATTAACGTTACGCATATCACCGTTGGCCCAGGCTACAACCTTAGGGTTCATGATAGAGAACCAGGCTGCTGGCACCATAGCGACTGCAAACATCCAAGGGTAACCAGAAGGCAGGCAAGGAACCTCGGGGTAATCCCTTAATACCTGGTACGGGCGCGTAGGATGGGCATGGTGGTCGGAGTGGCGCTGAAGGTGAAGCAATACCAGGTTTGATACTTTGTGATTGCTGTTCCAAGAGTGTTTTGGCTGGCAGCGTTCATAACGGCCATTCTCGCTTTTAAGGCGAAGCAGTCCATAGTGCTCAACATAATTTGCACAGGTGAGCTGCCACCAGCCATAAGCGGATGCCAATGCCAAGAAAGGAATCATAACCGCGCCCCATAGAGCAATCATCGTACCGTAGGCAGCGATCGTCAGTAAAGCGGGTGGAATAATCTCATTGCTCAGAGACCATTGAGATTTACCCAGACGATGTAATCTTGTTTTTTCTAGGCCCCAAGCACGATTAAATGCACCAGGAATCTCACGCCTGACAAACTTGTAGATGCTTTCACCAAAACGAGATGTGGCTGGGTCTTCAGGGGTGGCCACATCCTTATGATGCCCCTTGTTATGCTCAATAAAGAAATGACCGTAACCGCTACATGCCAAAATTAATTTAGCAGAAATTACCTGGCCTTTGTCATTCAACTTATGACCCATCTCATGGCCTGCAACCAAGCCAAGACCGTTGATGATACCAGCCGTTAATCCTGCACCGAGTATGCTAAACCAGGACCAGTCGTAGCTTGCTACCACATATGCCATCCCTACCAAAGCAGTCCAGTGTGCAAATGTTGCGGCATACATTATGTATACGTAATATCGACTGGTACTTAGCTCTTCTATTAACTCTTCATCGGGGTTTGCTGCATCCAGACCGGATAGATAATCAATTAATGGCAGCACGCCATACATAACTACTACGCCAGACCATAACCACATTCCAGATTCAGTAGTAACCGCCAAGAAGGCACTGATTAGAGGGATTGCAGGCAAGATAAAAGACGTTAGGAACCAATAGCGCTTGCTTTTGATCCAGTTTCTGTCCTCTCCTTTTACGGCCGCCTGAACGGCGTGCTCGTTGAGAATTATTTTACTTTTCGACATAATTCTATCCTGTGTAATTTTATTATAATTAGAAAACAACAGCAGAATTAAAATAATAGAAAACGAGGGGAAATATAACCTTACTTTTGGCAGGGGGGATTTTCTGACAGCGAAGTGAAATCTTGTCTTTATATGACCTGTGATAGCGCTCAGTAATCTAGAGCAAGACAATGCTAAAAAGATAATAAAAACAATATACTAACAAAATATATACGGAGTAAGGTTTTCCTAACTATTGATTAAGGGCAAGCCTGCACTAACACTGCGCCGATACTCACCGGGACTTTTCCCCGTCCACCGCTTAAATGCTCGATTAAAATTACTCATATTGGTATAACCGACCTTGCAACTAATTTCACTCAATGTTAAATGATCAATCCTAAGGTAATCTAGGGTTAGACTTTTTCTTGTGTCGTCAAGTATCGCTTGGTAGTTAGTCCCTTTTGCCTTTAACTTTCGTTGAAGGTTCCTCAAACTCATATTTAACTGGGAGGCAATACTTTCCTGAGTAATATAGCCATCAGGCAACATATTACAAATTTTTGACATAACCATATAAATTAAGTCATTTTTATCCATGCGCACCACAAGCTCAATTAATATATTTTCCGTGGCTTGGGACATTAAGGCGTTACTGCCGAGCAATTGGGTATTGGCTTGATGTCGGTCAAATTCCAAGCCGCTGTTGGCACACGAGAACTCCACATCACAGTTAAAAAACTCATTTAAATACGCGGTATCAATATCCGGCTTTGGGTAGGAAAAGTATAATTTTTTTGGGGATAGCTCCTCCCCCACTAATATCCTAGAAAACTGCACCATAGTTGCTAAAAATGTTTCAACAACCGCTAGTGTCAGCAACGGCTCGTTAGTTTCAGGTTGATTAAATACATTCATATTCAAATAAAGACTATCCACATCCTCGCTGATACCAAGAGAGCAGGAGTTAGAGACGACTTTCTTAAAACGCGCGATGCATTCAAAAGCCTTATGCAGGGTGCAGGAGGACATCATTGCATACCCTAAAACATGAAACATACCGGCGTGAAACTGTTTTGCAATTCTAATTGAAAAGTCATTAGAATTTGTTTTCTTATTACAATATTGAATTAACTGAGTGACTTTATTAGATTGAAATTTTGACTCAATTTCATTAATCGTCATCTTATCGATATCTAATAAGTCAAACGCAGATTTATCGTCAATATTTGCGGATTTCATTGCTCTTAAAATGGGAATTAGCCAACCATTCAGCACTAAACTGTTTTCTTTCATGTTGTCATCCCGCTATTTGGTGTCCTTCAAAAAAGGGCACATATTGATAAATATCTGGCGTGCCTAGTGATTATAGGTGAGCCGATTTTTGGTTATATTTTACGCCCCGTTTCTAAAATATAATAACAAGGTAAACATATGATGAATAGACGCTACTTAAAGAAAGGTATATTAGCTTGCACAATAGGTGGGCTGTGTGCGGCCCAGGTTCATGCGGTAGACTTTTATTTTGGAAATGCAAATCAGACCTCCATACAAGTAAATTCACAGTTGTCAGTGGGGGCCAGTTGGCGTACCGAAGATGCCAGTTCAAAGCTTGTAGATGGTAGTAATAGTGGCAGTGGTTTTTCATCCACCTCAGATGATGGCAACCAAAACTTTTCCAAGGGGGATGCATTTTCACAGATATTTAAAGGTTCACACGATATACAAATCACTAGGGGAAATATTGGTGGATTTACTCGTTTCAAGTACTGGACCGACGCGGAACTAGAAAACGGCAACCGTGCGCATGGCAATTCTGGTAGCAGCTATGAGCAAGGCCAACCGCTGAGCGATAGTGGTTTTTCGGATAATGCAAAATTCACGGGTGTAACACTGTTGGATGCTTATGTTTATGGCTCGTTTGATGTCGCCGACATGCCACTTGATATTCGCTTGGGTCGACAGGTGCTGAGCTGGGGGGAAAGCACTTTTATTCAAGGGGGGATGAACTCCTCAAACCCATTTGATGTGAGTGCATTGCGCCGTCCAGGGGCGACATTAAAAGAGGGCATATTACCTGTGGGTATGGCGATGATAAACATGGGCATAAGCGAAGACTTAAGTGTAGAAGCATTCTACCAATATGAATGGGCCAAGACAGAAGTGGATGGCTGCGGCACCTTATTTGGGGTGGATATTGTCGCTTCTGGTTGCGACTTTTTAACCATTGGCAGCTCAGCACCTGCAGAGTTGGGTGGGCCATTTAACGATGCCCAGGCACAAGATGCTGGTTTTTATGCGTCCAGAAAATCAGATGTTGACGCTAAAGACAGTGGCCAATATGGCTTAGCCGTTCGGTATTATGCGCAGGCATTAAACGATACCGAGTTTGGTGTGTACTTTATGAATATTCACTCTCGCCTGCCTTTATTAAGTGCATTACGGACCACTTTTCCCGGTACAACCATTGGCGCAACAAGTACGCCGTTTATTCCGTCTGGCCACCCAGACCCAGCGACTGCCGCGGCCTCAATTTATAATGGCGCGTACCAGGTTGAGTTTCCGGAAGATCTGAAATTTTACGGACTAAGTTTCGCCACAAATATTTCAGGATTGGCCTTATCGGGTGAGATATCTTATAAGCCTGACACACCCATTCAAATTAATGGTAGCCACCTGTTGGCGGCCGTATTACGTGAAGACATTACCATCACGCCAGTAGCACAACGTATTATCAATACCGAAGCGGGCGGCGTGGCCAAAGGCTACGACGAATTTGATGTTACCCAGGTTCAGGTTACCGCTATTAAATTTATGGAGCGGGTATTAGGGGCATCACGACTAACCCTTGTCGGTGAAGTGGGAGGAACCTATATAGATGGTATCGAGAATTCAACCTTTGTGTATGGACGAGACCCTGTATTTGGTATTGGACAAGCTAGCGATGGCGGACATGTTACTAAAAATGCGTGGGGATACCGAGGTAAAGCCAGCCTAAATTATTCTGACGTGTATGCGGGAATTGCTTTAACACCCACAGTATCCTGGTCTCATGATGTAGAAGGTTACTCACCAGCACCTGCACAGCAATTTTTAGAAGGTCGGCAGTCATTGGGGCTATCCATAGATGCTTCTTACCAACAAACCTATAGCGCAGCACTGGCTTACCAGCAGTTCCGTGGTGGTGACTACAATACCAACACGGACAAAGACTTCGCATCAATCAGTTTTAGTGTTTTATATTAATCACAACCAAAAAAATTGCAAAAACAAGAACAGGAATTATTTATTATGAATCTATTTACCCGATCCGGGGTATTGGCTCTGGCGGTTATATCGCAGTCTATTTGCGCAAAAGTGGCCCCTGCGGAGGCTAATCTTCTGGGTAAAAGTCTTACGCCAATGGGCGCCGTCATGCAGGGTAATGCTGCCGGCACCATTCCTAGTTGGCACGGTGGCCTAAACAGTGACAATAGCCCGGTGAGTTCCGACACGGGGCGCCCGGACAATGTTTTCAAAGGTGAAAAACCACTATTTGAAATTACCTCGGCTAACCTTGCAAAGTACAAAGATAATTTAAGCGCCGGGCAATTGGCCATGTTTAAAAAGCACGCTGATTACAAGATGCCTATCTATCAAACCAAGCGTAGTGCCGCGTACCCAAAGGACTTATATGCCACTATCAAGGAAAATGCCACCACGGCTAGCTTGGTCAATAATGGTGACGGCGTTGAAAAATTTAACGTGGCCATTCCTTTTCCTATTCCGAAAAGTGGCGCCGAAGTTATCTGGAATCACATTACGCGTTACCGAGGAGGCTCGGCCATACGCACCGGTAGTGTCATGCCAGTGCAACAAGATGGCTCTTTTGTTACTGTAAAAATGTCCGACCGATTGGTGTGGCCTGAAAACCTAAAGGGTGGCCGAGATAGCAAAAAAGATAACAACGTTTTATTTTATTACCTGCAACGCATTACCGCCCCAGCGCGCTTAACCGGCACCTCTTTATTGGTGCATGAAACCATGGATCAGGTTAAAGAAGCACGCCGTGCATGGATATATAACTCGGGTCAACGCCGCGTGCGTCGCGCGCCCAATGTGGCTTACGACGGGCCTGGTGCTGGTACCGACGGTTTAAGAGCTTCGGATAATTATGATATGTACAATGGCTCTCCCGACCGCTACAACTGGAAACTGGTAGGAAAAAAGGAAATGTACATTCCATACAATTCCTATAAATTACTGGATACCAAGGCCAAATACACCGATATCGTGAAAGCAGGGCATTTGAATCCGGACTATTTGCGTTATGAGCTTCATCGTGTTTGGGAAGTTGAAGCCGAACTAAAAAGTTCTGCTCGACACATTTATGCTAAGCGTACTTTTTATATTGATGAAGATAGCTGGTCGGCTGCTGTGATTGATCAATATGATTCTAGAGGGGTTCTTTGGAAGTTATCGGAAGGCCATAACATTCAATTTTATGATGTGAATACGCCCTGGATGGCCGCAGAAACGCTGCATGATTTAATATCAGGGCGCTACCTTGTGACTGGGTTGAGCAATGAAGAACCTAACTTTATGGTGTGGGGAGGCAAGCCCTCACGCCGTGAGTTTACTTCTTCTGCATTACGACGTTTAGGGCGTTAAAGAAAAATCAAAACTATAGAGGCTGAATATTTCAGCCTCTCCTTTAATTAAAATCCAATCTAGAATTTTTTGTCAAATTAGAAAAACAACAATAGAGTGTAATTGTCATGAGTTTTTATGAAAAATTCATATTGCCTAGTTGTCTTGATTTAGCGTGTGGCAGTAAACCTATCTTACAGCAACGAGAAAAAGTAGTGCCTTTGGCGCAAGGGCGAATTTTAGAGATAGGCATGGGTTCAGGGCTCAACATACCATTTTATGATGAAAAAAAGGTAGATATGGTGTGGGGCCTTGAGCCATCCGAAGGTATGCGTCGTAAGGCGCAGAAAAACTTGAAGAAAGCTCCGTTTTCAGTGGAATTGCTTAGTTTACCCAGCGAGCAAATCCCTCTTGATGCCAACAGTGCCGACACCATATTGCTCACCTATACCCTATGTACTATTCCTGATTGGCAGCAGGCACTAGCGGAGATGCGGCGGGTATTAAAACCCAGCGGAAAGCTTATTTTCTGTGAACACGGTGATGCACCAGATGAATCTGTGCGTAAGTGGCAGCAGCGGGTTAACCCTGTATGGAAAAAGTTGATGGGAGGCTGTAATCTAAACCGGCCAATACCTGAATTACTAAAATTTTCAGGTTTTAAAATAGAGAAAATGGAAACTCGTTACCTGCCTGCCACCCCAAAATTTGCTGGATTTAACTATTGGGGGGCGAGCAAGATATTGTGATGGGAAGTCTTTGCAGTTACTTCGTTATGCTATCTAGCAACCTGCCGATGGATAACATACTGGAATACAACAGAGTGTAGGCTGTTTGTATTCGATGGTCCACTAAGGTGGATTTAATAAAATGGAGTTGGCTTGATACTTTACGCAGACTGCGTAGATGGTTGTTGGGTAAATTCAATAGCAGCAAAGAGTTTATGTCTGAATCCAACTTATTGACGACTTGCAACGAATTGAACCTACGATCGTAGTCGTCCAGCGAGGTTGCACCATAGTCTGAGCTGACAACATCTAACGATCTGGCGACCAAAAATGAACTCAATATCGTTACATTTTCTACAACCTTTATATGGTTGTCTAGGCTAACTTCCCCCGTAGGCTTCATATTAATAAATAGCCGTGTTAAATATTTTCGATAATCTTCCCTGTTTTTCCAGTCAATGAATACATAGTCACTTTTAGTGACTTTAAAATGTAGGCTTTCTGAAAGTAGATTCCAGTCTTTTATATGTATTCGTTTACTATCAACTTTGCTGTTCTTTAAGTGTTGGGATGCAATATTGTTTGACTCTGTGAATCTTACTTTATAGCGATTGTCACCTTCCGTTAGGTCATACATGTAGAATGCAGCCATGCCCCGCGAAACAGATAGCAGGTGGTTTTCAAGAGGGGTCATGGAGTGAGCCAGATGGCAGAAAGAAACTAGTAAGAATGGAGTTATTATTTTTATCATAGTTAGTTTTGTTTATTATTTTAGTGGTTGTATATTTAATTGTAATGCATTAGTGGAAGTGAGCGCTGTCAATCAAGGCCTAATTGTAGTCATTTTAGGCATTGTTTATATAGGGATTCGTTAACACATAAACATCACTGGTGCGTACATTGGACGTAAGTTCAATATTTTGGCGGAATCAAGGCGGGCTTAACAATTGCTTTACTAATTTTTTATATTAATTACTCGTTAGTAACTATTTCGAAAAATTTATTTCAAAGCGAGTACCTTTTCCTATTTCACTTAGGCAGATTACCTTACCTTTAAGTTTTTGCGTTACTACATTGAATAATATATGTAAACCCAAGCCGATGCCAATTGAGCGGTTGGTTGTAAAGAAAGGATCAAATATCTTGCCTTTTAGTTCGCTGCTCATACCACAGCCATTGTCCTCAAAAATTACTGTGATAGAGTCGCCGTGCTCAATTACGTCGATGGTTATTTCCCGCTTTTTTAAACCCATAAATCCATGAGTAACTGCATTGGCAATAAGTGAGTTTATTATCAGGGTAAATGACCTAGGGTAGCTAACTATGTTAATTGAATCTTTACAATGAATGGTAATAGTGTGACTGCCATTCTCTAAATTTGGTGTGGAACCTATTGCAATCTCATTTAAATACATGAATAAATTAAAATGTTCTTTTTCTTCTACATTACTCTTTACAGAGGTGGTCTTAAATATTTTTATAAGGTTATTTATGCGTGATATGTTATTCAGTAATAAATTAATGGATTCAGCGGATTGATCCATATAGCCTGCGAAGTCAGTTTTAGTTATCTCTCCATTGATAAATTGATCCTTTATACCCTGGTTGTCGTGCTGCAGCATGGTTGCAGAGGTAACACAAACCCCAATGGGAGTGTTCAATTCATGGGCAACTCCAGACACCAACTGCGCTAAAGAAGACATTTTTTCCGCCTCTATTAATTGTCCCATTGTTTCCTTTAAATGAAGGGTTCTTTCGTTTACCTTTTTCTCCAGAGATGAATAAAGGCGGCTATTTTCTAGTGAAATAGAAATTTGCAATGACAGGGCATCTACAATATTCATATGTCCCTCATTAAACACGCCTGCCAGTAAAGAGTTTTCTAGGTATAGTACTGCCACCACTTCGCCTCTGCTTACAATGGGTTTACACAGCACAGAAAGTACACTGTTTGATCTGAAATATTCGTCTTGGAAAAAAGACTGGTTTAACGGTACCTCATCTATGATTAAACTTTTGGACGATCTGGTTACGTAATCAATAATGCTTGTGGGTACTGGAATACTGGCCACATCGGCCTTTATGGTAGTTTCACTTTCAGTGTTGAATTCTTCCATTTCTGTTAAGAAATGCGGTGCTAGTGTGTAGCTTTGTAGCGCCAGATTAGACGGTTTGATGGAGAGCTTGCTGGCGGCAAGGTAACTACCATTATGTTTTAATAAACAGCAACAACTGTGGGCCCCAGTGTACTCGAGCATAATAGATAAAATTGATTTTATCAGTTCAGGTAACGTCTTTATCTGCGATATGGTGTTGCTGGATCTAAGTACTGCATCTAGGTCTATAACACCCTTAGAGTAAGCAGTTGTATCTAGTCGATCTGAAGTGTTGGAAAATAGCTTAGTACCATAATGCTCTTCCATTTGATTGGTTTTACTCACCGCCCCCCATCGTGAATATAGGTAGTATGATTTATTGAGATAAACCTCTGCAACGGTATCTTTATCTTCGGATAATAAAAACTTACCATATAATTCATTGGCCAATGCCTCTATTTGGATGAATTTGGTTTTATTGGCCTCGGCGATGGCCTCTTCATACAAAATCATGGCGCGTGTGGGGTCGCCTTTTATCCGTGATTTTTCCGCCGATACCAGTAGGTATTTATGAAGAAAATTAGATTTACCGTGTTTTGACCAAACCCTTAAAGTCTTTGAATATTCATCGATGGCGCTCCAATACGATTCCTTTTTCTGGTCGCTGGCTGCTGGATAAAGCTCAAGCAGAATGAGAGGATAGTAGAACGGGATATGGACATAGTCATAGGAGGGCATAGTACCCTGTTTGTTATCTTCTGCCATAATGGCAAATTTTAATGCGCCGGTATAATCACCGTAGGTGTAGTGAAGTATCATTTGTTGTATGGCGTATAATGAAAGATGAAGGTTGTTATTATAACTTTTCCAGCGGGCTAATAGCTCATTTTCTAGCGCGGCGCTCTCACTAAGAATATACTTGTTCGGGCTTTCCCCAAGTAAACTTAAATAGCTGTAATGTATTAGTGTATGAAAATCATATAGTGCCTCCACATTCCACTTTTTTATTTTTAATAGGCAAGTGTTCGATTCAGACCTTACTTTACTTAACTCAATGCCC
>Ga0209396_1006332_pt1 | contig 10905 bp, 6 predicted proteins | sample GOMGulsemesocosm_6_FD_184638 | JGI IMG/M metagenome (GOLD analysis project Ga0209396, IMG submission 184638) | Methane-oxidizing microbial communities from mesocosms in the Gulf of Mexico - GOM8C Gulf of Mexico (SPAdes) (version 2) | ecosystem: Environmental > Aquatic > Marine > Cold seeps... | reverse complement strand
CCAAAAGCGCGGCGGGCAGAAATAGGGATCACTGATGGTTTGATCCGCCTGTCGGTTGGCATTGAAGAACCCGCAGATATTATTGCCGATTTACGTCAGGCTCTAGCACAGTCTTAATCAAATCGAGTTGAGCGATTTCTTTTAAAACGCTACTCTAACTTACCAGCGATTAATACCAATTGCATAAAAAGCCTGCGTAACTTGCAGGCTTTTTGTTATTCACTATTAAATACAATTACTAGACCGAGAGTCTAAACTTGAAATCTAAACCATGTCATCAAATGGATTGTTTTGTGGCAGATCGATTGGGTGATTAAATCCGGGGATTTTCATACTCGACTGAGTTAATTCAATGTCGTTGTCATCAATCATGCCCTGACCAAAGCGGTAGATTAGCTTGAACTGGCCATAATCGGCTTGTTGCTGATACGTTGCTTGCGCCGCTTGAACATCAACTAATTTTTTGTGGTATTCACCTATGGCAACATCACCGTGGCGCTTGGCCAGCATATCTAAGGTTTTAGCAGGAGATAATACGGTCGCTGTTGCATTATTGCCGCCAAAGCCTTTTGAGTTAATAAAAGCAACATCCATTTGCTGACACTGCCAGTGATCTGTTGCAATGTTAAGGCGCGCGTCGTGAACATCGTCAGCCACTTTGTCGATAGTGGTAATGCCCGGCATAATGTTATGGGCAAAAATACCCAAAGCCCATGCCAGTTGGTCGCCACTTGCTGGCCCAATAGTATGGCCTAAATAGGCTTTTGGTGCTGCAAGTGGCCAGTTGGTGATGCCAAAGTTTTGTGCGACGCGATCATAAATTAATGATTCGGTAACGCGGTTTTGTGGGGTGCTTGAACCATGCGCTAAAATGAAGCTGTGCTCACGAACACTCTCGCTACCAACAATGCTGGTGGCCAATGCCACCGATTTTGCCATGGTAATATAGTTGCCTGGACCTGGTGCGGTTATCGATTTTTTAATACCGTCGGCATTAACAAATACATCGGCAACAGATCCAAGAATATTCGCGCCCATTTCGATTGCTAAAGCGTCATCCATTAATACAAAAAACTGCGCTGCTTCACCAATGGTAAAACCACAGTTTTGGCCAAATGGGCGGCTAGTACGACGATGATCTGCTTGCTGACTATTGTCTAACTTTTTAAGCCCCTCTTCATTGGCCAACGCGCTCATATTACCAAAGCCTTCGATAATCTCTGGGGTGATTAATGAATCAGCATTACCAACAATAGCTAAACGGATTTTACCCGCTTGCATATCTGAAACGGCGGTACGCAAGTTATATAAAAAGGTCGCACAAGCACCGGTGGCGGTATGAGTTACGCCAACACTGCCGGTAACATAACCATTGATAAAGTCAGTTGGCATGGTATTTAAACCAAGTGCTAAATTCTTTGACGTTACACGACCACCGTTGAGGCGGTTTTTCATTAACCCACCCAAACCATCGCTTTGCATTTGACCGACCATAGAGCCAGAATAAGTACCAACCATGTCTGGACTTATTTTGTCTAAAATAGTGTCCCACTCGATACCAACTGAGCGAATAGCATCGGTTGCACCGAAAATAGTAGCCTGAAGGCCACGTGCTTGATAACGGCTGTTGTATAGTGTCTCTGGCTTAAAACCTGTTGGGAATTGACCCGCTGCTTTAATTGGGTTGTCACGGAAAGAGTCATGTTTAATAACAAGCTCTTCATCAATCTCGACCCAAGCTTGGCCGTCATGGATCTTGGTAACAGTCCAGGTTGCTGGCAATGGCTGGGGTAAATCTTTAACCCGAGTCGAAAATTTAATTCGGCCATCACAAGGATGTAAAGTTAACTTTTTGTGACAATGCGTCGCGTCTGGATCGAAATGGTTATGTTCAATCTTACGAATTAAGGTGCCGGCAATGATTTGTTCGCCAAAAATCGCTTCAACTTGATCGGGTGCAACTGTGTTGCCTAGCTGATCAGTGAAAATTCCGTTATTTACACTGATCAAATTCATTAAACTCGCCAGTCCAATAAAGGTATCTTGGCGTGCTTGACTAGTTAATTTATCAATGATGATCCGACGAAAACCCTGATGAAAAGAAGTACGGCCAGAAGCGTTAATGCCGCCCATGCCTACTATAATTGGTAATGTGACCATGAAAAATCTCACTGATGATTAAGAGTTATTAGTCTAACGTCCTTTTATTGATAATAATTGGCTATATAAGCCAATTATTATGTTAATGTGGCCAAAATATCAAATTTATGGCTTAGCTAATGAATCAAGATGCCTCTGCAAACTTTTCCGTCTCTTTTTTAGTCTTTGAGCATGTCCTTGCGACCAGTTTAACCTTGCCAATAGAAATGCTTAAAGCGGGAGAAGCCTATGCCGTACGAAATAAATCTCAGGTACGTCCACTCGTTATTGAACTCGTAGCGCAGCAACTCGATCCTATTGCGTCTCGAGCTGGCATTGCGATTATGCCTGATGTTGAAGTTGGTGGTGCCAGTAAGCCCAATGTGGTGATAGCACCAAGTCTGTGGCGAAACCCACGACCGGTGTTACGCGCAAGTGCGCAGTTAATTGAGTGGGTTAGAGATTGTTGGCAGGGCGGTTCAACGCTGATAGGCGTTGGCACTGGGGTATGTTTTTTGGCTGAATCTGGCATGCTTGATAATCATCCTGCGACGACTCATTGGCATTACTTCGAACAGTTTAGTCGTGACTACCCGCAGGTCGATTTAAAACCTGATTTTTTTATTACGCAATCACAACGCACTTACTGTGCGGCAAGCCTTAATGCGCTGGCTGATATTATTGTGCATCTTATTGGTCAAGTGTACGGCATTGGCGCAGCGCAACATGTTGAACGAAATTTTTCGCACGAAATACGTAAACCTTACGAAGAACAGCGTTATTTAGAAGGCTCTGGTGATCAGCATCCGGATGAACTTATCGCTGAAATTCAATTTTGGATGAAACATAACTTAGCGTCGGAACTGGTGCTTAATGAGGTAGCTCAACAGTTTGGCATTAGTCACCGTTCGTTAACTCGGCGTTTTAAAGCAGCAACTAATAGCAGTGCCACGCAATACTGGCAGCGCTTACGCATTGAAGCGGTTAAAGAGTTGCTGGCGTCGAGCAATTTAACCATTCAAGAAATTGCCCTTGAAGTTGGTTATCAAGATCAAGGACACGTTACACGACTTTTTCGGCGAGCCTTAGGCAATTCGCCAAAGGAGTATCGACTGATGGTAAGAAAAAAACTATTTAGTCAGTGACAGCTGTTTATAAAATTGAACTGTTTATAAATTAAATAGGTTAGCCAGATGGCATCGCTAAAATAGCTGCAATGTCGATTGGATCTGTCCGTTGCACAAAATCAGGCTGTTGTTGCATTCTGGCTAGCACGGCCATGCGATCGGCCAGTTCATTGCCTTCAATGTTGGCATGACCTTTAACATGTGAAATAGTGAGCTGAGATTTGAGCTCTAAATAAAGCGCATGGCATTGTTTGATAAGCTCTAAATTCTTAATTTCTTCACCGCGACCACGGGTCCAGCCTTTATTTTTCCAGCCCGTTGCCCATTTGGTGATGCAATCAATAGAATATTTTGAATCGGATAATACTTGAACGTGTTGACCTTGTTTAATGTAACTTTGAGCTAAAATGAACGACTCTAATAAGCCTGTTAATTCGGCGGTGTTATTTGTGCCATGGGCTAAGTATCGGCCATACCACAGCTCTTTAATTTGCTGCTGATGATAAACGGCAATACCCGTTCCTGATTTTCCCGGGTTTGGCGAGCAAGCGCCGTCGCAATAAATACGAATGTCAGCACTTAGTTGACCTGATGGTGCGGTTTGGCTTTTTGTCGCAGATTTATTGGTCGCAGGTGCACTTGACTGGCTAGGGCTTTTTGCCAATGAACGCTTCATAAGCGCTTTGGTATAAGTTGATTTGAATGCTACCTGAGCTTCGGCTAGTGAGCCAAAACCCATAAATTGTGCGTCGCTTCGGCCGTTGATTTGAGCCTGAGCTGCGGGCCAGCTGTCAAAAATTCCGGTGGTAACGCCTTTCCAAACTACGTAGTGCTTCTTACTCATGATGCCTGTCTATTTTAGTCAATAAAATCTAGCACGATGATAGGCTGCTTTGTTAGGTTCGCCAAGCAAAAACTACGTTAACGAGTATTGGCGTTTAAATATTGCGCTGCTAAGCGGCAAGGTTAAGTACCTGGTAGCCAGATTAATTAGCACTGTTACGTTTGGCCAAAGCTTCGGGGTAGTTTCTTTGCTTGGCTAGTTCACGCGCTCTGATTGATATTTGTTGTTCTGATAATGTTTGGGTGTTCGGAAAATAATGCCGAGATTGCGATGGCTGTTCAATGAGATTTAAGCCGACCAAATGATTAATAATCGCATCGGCACTTGTTAGCACTGAAGACGCTTTTACAATTTCGCACCGAGCATACCTAAATTGGCCAAAGGTAACATCGGCGGTACGTAGATCGGCATCGATACCGGGAATTTGCTGAGCGCCAAATAATGGCTTGCTGCCCATGGTAGCGCTCGCAAATTCAGGGATGAAATTTGCCATATAGCGAATTGATTTTTCGGTCCGTGTTCGTGCAACATCAATCGGCCATTGTTGGGTTATTTTATTGATAAACCTGCTGGCGAGTTGCGGCTGGGCACTGTCAGAACCGGTCGCAACTAGGCCTTGATCAAACAACGTAATGTCTTGCGTCATGCCATGGATCTGAAAGTAGCCATCGGGGTAGGGCGTTAGTTGTGCCATGCCATTGGGCGTGCCACGTTCGCCATAAAAAATAACCTCAGGCCAGAAAGCATCGGTTTTGGCCCAATGCGTGACATAAGCGGCTTTAAATTCCACCATGCGTTGACGTCGCTCACCGACTAAGTCGTCAATGCTACCGGTTTTAAAACCACAAGCATTGATCAAATAATCAACCGCTATAGTTTGTTGTGGATTTTGAGATGATGCGCAATCTTGTGGTGTCGGTGCCGTATTATTAACTGTGAGTTGCCATCCCTGTTGACTTTGCTCGATAGCAATAACTTTGGTATTGGTCAATATTTTACAATTGTTCATTTTTTCAAGTGCTAAGCTTGCGGTTGCAGCCAGACGAAAAACACTTAAACCGTATTCTTGAACCATGATAACTGGAAATTTCAATTGGTTTAAATCGGCTTGTTTAGCAAATGGAATTATCCATTGCGCCATGCTTTTTGGTGACACAGGGTTAGATTGTTGAGCTAGTTCTTCTAGCTGTGGGCGGGTGAATATTTGGTAATATTGTTCGGGAGCACCTAAGACCTGATTTTGTGGGTCTTGAGCAATCAACGCTTGGTATTGCTGTTGCAGAGTATTAAGCCTACCCAGTAAGTTTGCCGCAGTTCCTTGATCGTGTATAGGTACCGCGATAACTGTTGGCCGATAATCGACAGCTTTATCGTAAAGCCGCAGCACATCAATCGACTGTTTAAGCAGCGTAATGCATTGTTGATCTGAGATTTCTCGATACAAATTACCGCCAGCATGAAGGTGGCAAATGGGTGGGCCATTGACCAAGCTTGGACCTTGTTCAATTAAGGTAACCTTGATGCCCAGTTCACTTAAACGTAATGCGATACTGGCCCCAGCGATACCGCCGCCAATAATGCCAATAGTTGGCGCGTCTTTAGAAGCACTAGTGGGTGAGGCGGGTAATTTAGACAAACAAACTGAGGTCATGGCACAATAAATACTGTGGGAAATTGGCGACTATTGTACGTGGAATTTGGTCGATTTAAAATCTAGATTGTTTAAATCTTGAGCCGCTGCGCATGCTATTTAGATGCTAAGTGCTTAACGTCATCGGCATATAGCAATTGATGAAACATAATATGACAATGTATTAGGCTGGTGTGGTCGTTTGCTCTTTGTTAATTGGGCTTATCAGTAACTTACCTTTGCTGATACGGGTAACAGTTTGTTTGTAACTTCTTTGCGTTGTTATTTTTTTTCCATCAATTTCAAACTGAACACCATGCTGTAATGTGCGAAGTGAGCTAATAGTAGCTTGAGATAAAAAGGCTGAAATCTCTTTATCGTTGGCTATTTTTTTTGCTTGTATTGCGACTACGATTTCAATTTTTGTGTCGACGTTCCGTTTTAGCTGATGTAAAAGTTGTTGTTTTTTCTGTCCTTTATCTAAGTGTCCCACTTTTTCATGAGCCGCTAATAAGCGTTTTAACAAGGCATGCTCATTTTGTAGTTTCTGATTTATTTCAACTGACTCTTGACGTAATGCTGGTAGCGGTCCTTCGATTGTAAGGCTAGTTTTGCTACCAGAGTTACCACCGAGTTCAATCGCAGATATCTTTTGAGCCGCGACAACTGATCCTCCAAATAATGTACCTTTGCTATTGGTTGAGTTTGCTACTTTTACGTTACCACCAGACTTGATCGTGCTATGGAGAATATGAGTACTAGCAACAATGTCATGACCGCTATTAATGTCACAATATTGGATAAACTTTGCGTTAACCGTGCCACCTGCGCTTATTTTACAGGTAAACTTGTCGGGGTTTGATTTGTCTATTTTACCGACGATGCCATTGGCTACCGAAATATTGCCTTTGGCTTCCAGTGTTGCTGAACTGACAGAACCTCCGACAGTGATGTCACCATTTGAAACAACTTTCATGCCGTCGCAAACGTCGCCAGATATCATGACGCTGCCTTCAAAGCGGACATTACCAAAACCAACGTCTACATTATCAATCACCAGCACATCATCAATCACCAACCCTTCAGCAATTGCACGGGGTATTCCTACCCGATCAGCAATTAGCATATTGGGATCGTCACTGCTTATAGCTGTGCCGTCACCGACGAAGAATTCATGCAAATGGCCAGCTTTAGGGGCAACCGGTTCGCCTAAAACAGTCATGCCGGGCACACCAGGTGTCGGAAGGTGGCGCAAGATCAATTCAGAACCCACCTTGACGGTTAATATGTCGCCAAGCTCATGCATGTTAACTTTGCCATTTCGGCTTTTTTGCGGCTTTAAAGTACGATGCTCCATCGTATCAACTAATACTTCGAAGCGTGAATCGTCACCGTCTATTGGTAATATGCCGGAAAGCACATGGTAACTCGATTTTGTTCCGGGCTCTGCAGAATTCGCCGCTTTAAGAAACTCTTCTAAACCTTCCTCATGCAAAGATTGGGTAAGGTTATGTTGCGATAAAATGACCATTAAATCAGAGGCGTCAACCGCTGTACCGGCATAGGGTGCTGTAATGACCGCGTAAGCTTTCATTTCATCTTCTGAAAATTCAATTTCAATTTCGGCATTAATCTTCTTTGCAATTACCATGCTTTGTGTTTGCGTGGTAGCTGTTTTGCTATCGGGGTCTAATGCCAATTCTTGAGTCGCCAGATTGATTAAGTCGGCGGCTTTAATGATGTTGTCGTCGAGCCTAAAGAGTTGGGCAAGCTCACTACGTCCAATTAATTGGGATATTTCGACGGCTTTAATTTCACTTTTTTGTGCTTGAATCTTAATTAAAATTTCGGTCTTGTCAGGTGAAATTATCAGGTCGTCATCTGTCAACATGTGTTGAGTTCCTATCAATGGTCGTATTCGAGACTTAACGAATAAATAATGTTAGCGTAATTATTACTAGAACACTACTAATACACTACTAATACATTACGTAATGAGCGATGTAATATACTATCCGATACCCTAAGAATTATCGCGTATCGCCAATAGTATTAACATCCTAATACTATTAGCGATATCTACAATAATCCAGCAAAAAGATAGTACATTATTTGGCCTACTTTTGGCGGGGCTTTTTAAGCCACTAACAACTTGGCTTCTTATTAACAGTAAGCCATTTGTATTAGAATGATTGCCCTATAAAAATGATTGGATTTAACGGTACATATTTCTCTATATCTAGAATCTACTTTTGTCAGTATCGATGATTAAATTAATAAAAAGTCTGCCTACTAATGCAATAGATCAAATCGGGGCTAAATAGCCCTAATTTGAGTTAAAAACAACCTAACTGTAAAAAAAATGCTCAGTTCGTTTATTTAGGCTAAACTACAAGCCAAGTTTATAGTGTGATCTAATACCGAAAATCGTATAAATCACTATTTTTATGCAGATATGACTACACACTCAATGAGATTGGGGTTATACTTTGCGCCCTTTTTTACTAGTCGGTACCCAATAATATGTCAGAAACATCCATCACCTTTAGCGACCTTGAGCTCGCTGAGCCACTTCACAAAGCACTTGCTGATTTAGGATACGAACGTCCTTCACCAGTGCAGGCAGCGGCTATTCCGCATATGCTAAAGGGCAAGGATGTCATGGCGTTGGCACAAACGGGTACGGGCAAGACAGCAGCTTTTGCATTACCTTTATTAAGCAAAATAGATGTCAACCTATGTAAGCCACAAATTTTAGTTATGGCACCAACACGTGAACTTGCGATTCAGGTAGCTGAAGCATTCCAAGCTTACTCACGTTACATTAAAGGTTTCCATGTACTACCTATTTACGGTGGCCAGCCTTACCCATTACAGATCAAAGCACTTAAACGTGGCCCACAGGTTATCGTTGGTACTCCTGGTCGTTTGTTAGATCACTTAAACCGTGGCACGCTAAAATTAGATAGCGTTCAAGCATTGGTTCTTGATGAAGCTGATGAAATGTTGCGTATGGGTTTCATCGAAGATGTTGAAACGATGATGAAAGCTACGCCTGCGACTAAGCAAACAGCTTTATTCTCAGCAACTATGCCAGATGCAATCAAACGCATTGGTAATAGCTACATGAACGAGCCTGAGTTCGTTAAGATTGAAGCTAAAACAGCAACCGTTGAAAACATTGATCAACGTTACTGGTTTGTTCGTGGTAATACAAAGATGGAAGCGTTAACGCGTATTCTTGAAACTGAAACTTACGACGGCGTTATTATCTTTTCTCGTACTAAAACAATGACTGTTGAGATTGCTGAAAAGCTTGAAGCTCGTGGTTATAGTGCAGCAGCAATCAACGGTGATATGACTCAGCAATTACGTGAGCGTACTATCAACCGTTTGAAAAGTGGCGGCTTAGATATCTTAGTTGCAACAGATGTTGCTGCTCGTGGTCTTGATGTACCGCGTCTTGATTTAGTTATCAACTACGATATTCCATATGATGCTGAATCTTATGTTCACCGTATTGGTCGTACTGGCCGTGCTGGACGTAGTGGTAGCGCAATATTGTTCGTTGCTCCGCGTGAAAAACGCATGCTTTACACTATTGAAAAGCTAACTCGTCAAAAGATCGAAGAAATGGACTTGCCAAGTCGTGATGATGTTGCGGCTAAGCGTATTACTACTTTCCGTGAATCATTGGACGAAGTAATTAAGTCTGAAGATTTGACTTTCTATCGTGAATTAAGCCAAAAAATTGCGGCTGAAGATGAAGCGACAGTTGAAGAATTAGCCGCTGCATTATTATTTCTAGCACAAAAAGACAAGCCATTAATTTTACCACCTGAGCCTGTTCGTGCTCCACGTCGTGAACGTGAAGATCGTGACCGTGACGAAAATGGTGGCCGTGGCCGTCAAGATCGTAACCGTGGTGATCGTCCTGAACGTGGTGATCGACCTGAACGTGGTGAACGTCCAGAGCGTAGCCGTCAGCCTCGCAGCAATGTCAATATGGATACTTTCCGTCTTGAAGTTGGTCGTGATGATGGTGTTCAGGTTAAAAATGTTGTTGGCGCTATCGCTAACGAAGGTAACCTAGACAGTCAATTCATTGGTGGTATTCGTTTACACGATAACTACACTACAGTTGAATTGCCTGCTGATATGCCAAAAGAAACTTTAGATCATCTATATAAAGCATTTGTTTGCTCTAAGCCGATGAAACTAAGCAAAATGGCATCAGGTACTTTACCAGACAGTCGTCCACCACGTCGCAGTGCTCCACGTGACGATAGCCGTGGCGCTCCACGCGATGACAAACGTGGCCATCGCGGTCAACGCGATACTAATCGTGGCCCACGTCGTGACTAAATTCTAACGAATTTAGACAGATTTCGACAGACTGAAAATGCCCGCCTTGTGCGGGCATTTTTGATCGCCAATATTGATAATAAATCAAGAAATTTAAAATTGTTGCAAGTTATACCAATTCTATTATTTAAATAATCTGTTTTGTAGCGAGGGAAAACGGATTAGAACACAGGTTCATAGTTTCAGACTGAACCCCAGCACCTACGTCCATGTAGGCGAGGCGTTTACTTTTATATGTAGTTGTTCTACATATAAAATAAACAACGCAGTTATCATTTGTTTTAACCGTGAAAAATGATCACCATTTTTAATGGAATTGGTATTATCTTATGGGGTAGAATTAAGCCCCTTAATGAGCTTCTACGTCTGAAGGCATTAAGAATAAGTGCATTTACGCTGTTGAACTCAGTGCAAAAAAATATATTAAATGATGACAAGTGATCTTTGGTATAGGTCACCACTGTTAAAAGGACGAATAATGTCAGAACAAAACCCAGTTACAATTACACTGCCAGATGGTAGCCAACGCTCATTCGAGCAAGCGGTCTCTATTATGGACGTTGCGATGGATATTGGCCCGGGCTTAGCTAAAGCTTGTGTCGCCGGCAAAATAAATGGCCAATTAGTAGATGCCTGTGAATTAATCACCGAAGATTCAACTATCGCCATCGTGACCGCTAAAGACGATGATGGGTTAGAAATTATTCGTCACTCATGCGCCCACCTTATTGGACACGCGGTTAAGCAACTATGGCCAGATGCTAAAATGGCGATTGGCCCGACTATCGATAACGGTTTTT
>Ga0209396_1006331_pt1 | contig 10907 bp, 17 predicted proteins | sample GOMGulsemesocosm_6_FD_184638 | JGI IMG/M metagenome (GOLD analysis project Ga0209396, IMG submission 184638) | Methane-oxidizing microbial communities from mesocosms in the Gulf of Mexico - GOM8C Gulf of Mexico (SPAdes) (version 2) | ecosystem: Environmental > Aquatic > Marine > Cold seeps... | reverse complement strand
AATGAGGCCTGTAGGACTATTTCAACATAAAATTATGTGGAGTGTTTAGGGGGTATGCAAGAACGATAGTTTAAAAAATCAATGAAGTAATAGTACAACTACACATAAATTTTTACTTCACATAACATTATTTATGTGGAGCTCCACATAAGTAGTGGTTACTCATCACTGCATACGCCGCGATATTGATTGAATACACAGATGATAAAAGCTTAATTCGGTCAACCAGCCATTGGCGCCGGTGGTCATAGTTTTTATGGCTATATGGGTCATCACCACACAAGAAACTGCGGCGAACACAGCGGTTAATCACGTGATAATAAGAAGTGGCGGTTAAATCAATGAGTTCATGGCGAGCGCGTGTCATATGAATACCTAATAACTTGATGAGGTATTGATAGATTAGCAGGGAATGAATTTATCGCTTATTATTAAGCCAAGTAATCAATGATATTTTTGTGCCTGTCCCATTATTCTTTTCGTGCTTTGAATACCAGTGCTGATGAGTTACTAGGGATTGGGACAGCTAAAAAGAAGGAAAAACAACCAGACAGTCGCTTACAGAGAAGATTTCAGCAGATCGAAAAGCTACCAGCTAAAGATCGCAAGCAGCTTGTTCAGGTGATTGACACATTTATCAAGGCCGCTCAGGTATGAAAGTTTAAAAAAGCCTTAACATAATGATTAAGGCTTTTTTACGTAGATGATGCCCAATTAATAAGGTAGATCTAAGCCATATTGGTTACAATATTTTTTCAGTAACATTTTTTGATGATCGGTAAGTGATTTTTTTTGGCTTTCACTCCAACGATCTTCAATGTAATAGCGCATTTTTGAGAAGAAAATACGTCTCTTTATAGAGTCAGTTTCATTCTCTAACAGAGTGAAATAATCATTCGAAAATTTGACTCCATAAACAGAAGCAAGATAAAAAATCTGCTTAACATGTTCTTCTAAATCATTGGAACCTAAAATCTTATAAGCACTAGAAAAAACTGAAATTCGCTCATCACCAGATAAAGGGCTTAAATAGCGTTCTTCATAATCATCAAATTCTTTCATACCCCAACCTTCGAAAGGCACCTTATTATATTTACCTTCAATCAAGTCAATTAAGTTCTGTGTTGCTTCAGTTAAATTTGCCATTATCATCTTCATTGTTATTAAGTGTATTACCTCCAAACCCACAGAGAGCATACCCAAAGCTATTTTGGATAGGTTCCAACCTTCGAATTATTAGAACTAAATCATTCAATTTTGGAAATAACTCTCTCACAAAATATTTTCATCTCAAATTCATTGATAAGGTATTCATCACCGCCGGGTCTATAGAGTGACAACTTATCTTGGAGGTCATCAAAAGTATCTTCAAGTTCCCCCATCCCTATATTCTCATCAATTTCATCCAATATTGTTTCAGCATCTTTAGCCCACTGAGTTGATATATCTGTTCCATTAACAAACTTTCTAAGATGTACAATAAGTCGCTTTATAGTCATTTTTTCTTTCTCGGATTAACAACGGTAATTATCTTATCTCCATCTACTGCAATTTTAGCTTTTGGATATTTTGAGTTCATGAGTGTGACAGACGTACCACGGTTGTCGATCTTGAACTTTTTAACTTTATCAGCAGTATCAATAAAGTCTTCCACATCAAAAACAGTCATTTTTTCTCTTCCTTTTGGTGGATTTACCATTCTGTCAGCAGCATGGAAGTTGATCTGTTTCCCTTTCGGCGTTTTAGTTACACCGAGTATTTATGGTAATTCAGGACAGGCATGAATTTATCATTGAAATAGCAACCAATTCTTATTTTACAAACCCTAAGTACCATTTAATTAAGATAGTTAAAATAAAAAACTATCCCAATACTTGTTCTATTGAAAGTTAACTTATTTGATTGGATAAGTTGTTAGTTATGCTCTGTAAATAAACGCATTCAAACTGCAAACTCATTAATGAAACAATAATACTTATCAAAATGCGCTGCTAATCAAAGCAGCGCTCTTTGTTGCATACTAAAAACTAAATTCAATTCTCGGCAACGATCCTTCATCACTATCAATGCGTGGCGCGCACAATAACAATCTTGCAGATGCTATTTTGTAATGCTCAATAAGTGTCGTTTTAAGGATTTCTCCGCGATCTTTACTGAGTTTTTTCAATGCTGTTAATCGTTGCTCTTCAGGCAAGTCTTTAGCTACAGATTCAACTTCTTGGACACTGGCAATGGCGCACATTTTAACTTGTTGCTTCGGTTTATCTGTCAATAAAGCGGCCAGTTCAGTCACAAAAGGTTGCTGAATTTGTGAAAGTACAGATTGCCCTGCTTCATAATTCAAATCATTCATTTCAACGCGTAATAAATATTCACCAGCCATACTGGCCACCGTTATCACGTTGGCATACGGCACAAAGGTATTGATTAAATAGCTTTTTGCTTGTGACATTATCGCTTTTTGTGCCACCAAAGTGATAACACTGCTGATGCCAAAGGAGGGATCGTTAATATTACCTGATAGCGGTACTTCAAGAGAGACATTACCTTGGCCGTCTTTAAGCATATTTAACGCCGAGTTTAAGCCAATTGCACTGCCATCACTCGCCGAGAGATCTGTTGTATCATTACCACTGGCTAATTCAAAGCCGCGCAAGCCAATGACAGTCTCACCATCAATTTCATCGTCTTTCACAACCAAATTAATGTGATTGTCTAATTGACCACTTAAAAAATCAAAACCTAAGACCGTGCGTAAATACGTTGATAATGGCGGTAATGAAAACTCAGACATTTTCAAATCAAGGGTCAAATTGATCTTGTCATTAAACGGCGCAATGGTCCCTTTAATCGTTGTTGTTGCGTGCTCATCAAACCCTAATGCCACATCGAATGGGGTCATTTTCGTTTGGTCGCGACTATCAACATCGGTTATTAATGCCTTATTAAGGATGATAGCGTGCTGAAATAAAGGTTTCACACTCTCATCCGTAAACTTGATATGGCTTGGGGCTGTTAGCTCAAACTTATTTAAACTGAGAGTTATTGGCGTTGATGTGTTGTTGGCATCACTGTTTTCCTCGGCCGGTTGAGAAGATGCTAGTTCTTCAGTTTTGGCAGCATCAACTTGCTTAATAGAAACTAGATTTTTTAACTCTTTTTCGGCACTAAGGATGACTTCACTCGTAAATCGTCCTAAATTAATGCTGTCGATGGCTAAATGATTATTCGACCATGATATGTCATTGACCGTTAACTCATCATTGTTATAAATGGCGTTATCGGCAGAGGTTGATTGTGAAAAAACAACCTCTTTAAGCGTTATGTTATCTACATTAGCGACGGCGTTAAATACCTCATCAACAGAGAATTTAGCCATCGTTAATTGAGCACTGCCTAATGATGCTAATGTTTGCCCGTCGGTGGTTACGTTTATGTCATCGACCTTTAAGCTCGCTACACCAGACGCCTGCGTTAAACGCTCATCGGTGCCATTAATCACTAACTCATTAAGTTCAAAAGCAATCGATTGATTACGCAATTCTAGCTCGGGTTTAACAACTTTTATCTCGTTAATCGCCAAGCGCAACTGAGGCTGTACAATGTGCCATTCGTTACCCGTTAGCGTTATTTTTTGAGTAATAGACAAGTCGATTAGCGCCTCAATCGCACTTATTTCATTATCAGCCAATGGCATTACATACTGCCAATCTCGAAGTGAGAAGCGAGACACCGTTAGTTGATTATCGAGTGATGCTGACACTAGTTCCAAGGCGTTCATTTTGGCATTGATTACTGACGTCACAACGAGTGATGAATCATTAATAGTCGCATCAAGAGCGACATTCACATGCATATCATTTAGCGATGCGTTTAATGCCTCAATTGAAAAATTTTTTAAAACAACACGTTGAGTTTGACCTATATCGTTAATGTTTATCGCGATATCATTCATTGATAAACGAGGTATTACAAAGTGCCAGCCACTGATAACCGCCAATGGGTCGTCATTAACAGATAAGGCCTTAGCGTTTTCTATAGGAGGTGAAACGGGTTCATGTTTCTGAGCCAACAAATCAATACCAGCAACAACTAACTGTTTTTTAGTTCGCAAAACATTAAGGTGTAATGATTCAACAGCCGCCAATTCAATGACCACCTGTTTAGACATAAAATCCATCCAGCTGACATTTAAATGAGCGTGTTTAAGACTTAACTGACGAATGTTAGCTTTATCCACAATGGCCAAATCATCCATTTGAATATGTAAGCTAAAAGGATTAAAACTTAAGCTCGCTTCCTCATTGAGCACCAGGCCAAGGGGCTCTAATTGCTTATTAACTTGCCATGGCAACACAACAAAACTTACACCCCATACGAGTAACAACAATAAAACAAAAGCACTAAGGGTATAAATAACAATTTTTTTAAGACGGGATATGACAGACATGGTGTTCCACAAGTAATGTAATCTTTTATATTGCTGACATTTTATACCAATTATTTAAATTATGTGACCCATTTAAATAACATCAAAAAATGCCAACTTAAAGGCTAACTGCCCCCTACTTTCATTGATTTAACATAAGTTAATCATAGTACTATGTGTATTAGGGGTTAATTCCATCGACGGCAATCATTTCAAACTTTGCAACATCAATCCGTAATTTAATCGCTTTCTCATATTCATCTGAATAATAAAAAGCGCTAGCCTCATCTAATGACGGAAATTCAATCACAACGATCCGTCTTTTTTCTTCAGGCCCCTCTAACGAAATAACCCGGCCACCTCTGACTAATAATGTGCCGTTATATTTTTTAATAATGCCAGGAGCAACGTCTTGGTACTCTTTTAACTTAGATGAATCAGACACTTCAACTCTAATGATGATTAATGCGCTCATAACGATTACTTACTCCATAGTACTTAATTAACGGGGGCCTTAATAACAAAACCCTTTTCGATGCCACCTTTGAATCCCACAGATTCATACACACCATGCGCTGATGTTAATTTTTCACCAGACAATAACATGACTTTACAGCAGTTTTCTTGCCAAGCTAATGCCGTTGAATACTCCATCACCTGACGGCTTAACCCTTGACGTCTAAATTTACTCGCCGTAATAACGTGCTCAATAATAGCAAATGGCTTTGCCCCACTCGCCATGCTCTTATTAATGCCTAAGGCACACGTTGAAGCAAGCTCGCCATTGATATCTGCGACTACAATATGCGTATTAGGATCCTTTATGATTTCAAGCCACATCTTTTTCGCAAAGGTTTTACTTAACTCGGGATCATGTGGGCGAAGTTCTTTATAAAGTTTTAGAACACCGTCTAAATCATCAACTGTGGCTACTCTGATCATCAATTAAAATTCCGTATTAAAGCTAACTACAGCCTATTGTAAAAATTATTTGGTTAACGAATTAAGTCATAACTCATGATATAGCTCGTTTGCTAATTCAGGTTAGACTTATGTTTTGCATATTTAGTGCAACGCCTCAGCAATAACAACAGCACTGGCATTATCACTAATGTCGTTGAGAATATATCTAGCAAAGTATGATATTGCTGATACATCATTAGAGCGAAATACGCGATTAACGAAAGAGTCGCTAATATTCTATACATCATATTTTTTAATAAAAAATAGCACACAAAGACCAATGCTAATGCAGTGTGAGTACTATAATCTGCGCCAAAAGATGGCCATATACTAAGCGCAATATCGGCGAACATAACACCATAAACGATAACAATAGAAAGTATGAGCGCGATAACCCTGCCAATAGTCAGTCTAATTTCCTGCTTCAGCGCATCTTTTGTCATGGAAAATAACGTAATGATCAACAGCATCGGGATATAACTGTCTGCGATTGCATCCAATTGTTCGTAAGTCACAACAACTCCAACTTATTTATATTTAAGGCTATAAATAGCATTCACAACCTATTTCACAGCCACCCCGGCCACTTCGACAACCGTTTTAGCGCCAGAACTTTCTATCACTTTAATTAATGTCGTTTGAATAGTTTCATCAGTCCTTGCATCACCTTCACTTATGAATTTTTGCTCTTGAGCAAGCTCACCTTCTGCGGCAACGAATCCCACAACAATGCTTGAGGCACAATCAGCTGTCTCGCCAAAATAAGCCAGTGAGATTTGTGGATAACCTTGAAACCCTTTCTTGACTCTCTTGGCTATACGTTTTGACGATTTATCTAAATTCATAATTAAGTACCTCAATAAAATGCATTACCCAACGAGCGGCAATAATGGATGATAAAGGTGAATTAAGCCAACCACGACTAAAACACAAACACCTACAATATCAGCATATTATCACCTATTTAGTTTTGTAGATGCATCTAATTATGGACTAAGATATTTTAAGCGTAGTAATGAGTGGAAATGGATTTCATTATTCAAATATCATCCCCTAGTAAATTTTAGCCTCTACATTAATTCTTTCAATTACCTATAACAAAAGCCTTTTAGTACAGTGTATGAAGAAAGCACAAGCCATAGAGAAATGGTTAACATTAATGCCTAATCAAACAATGAAGTACAGGTTAAATTATTAACTGGGATGCGCCAATAGACACCCCAAACATAAGGAATATAACACCACTAACTTTGTTGAATACTTGCCGTCTTTTGTGGCTATTCAACAGGTTCTTCGCTTTAAAGGCGAGTGCGGCATAACCAACATAAATGCTAAAGTGGATAACGGCACTTGTTAAGCAAAGTATTACGACTTGTGGCATCAAAGTTACTGTAGGATCTATAAATTGAGGCAATAGAGCTGACACAAAAATTAATGCCTTGGGGTTTAGTGATGTAATCAAAAAGGCCTCTTTAAACACCGTTGACCCTTTGTGATGTTTTTCATCATAAGATTTATGATTTAACTGAGACACTGGTGATTGATACATTTTCAAACCTAGAAAGCATAAATATACAGCACCAATAATTTTAATAGCCAATAGTAAGCTACTGAAACTCAAAATGAGTGCAGCCAAGCTTGTGGCACTGATAATCACTAAAATTTGAAACGCCAGCACATTGCCTAAAACACCTATCAGCGCCAACTTTAAGCTATAGTTCAAACCGTTATTAATCGAGAGCAAAACAGAGGGACCAGGTGATAATAAAAGCAGAGTAATTATCATCACATATGCCAAATATAGTTCTATATTCATCATTAATTTTGCTCTCTTTTTAGGGAGGAATTGTTAGTAGAAACAGGGGGGATTTCACTGCCATAATCACGTGTAACTTTGCCGACTCGAATTCTGTAATGAAGAAAGAGTTCTTGCTTCCCCTTTGTTTGAGCCATTTGATGTTCAAAGTGCCCCCTCCATTGCATGACCGCTTTTTCATTCTTCCAAAATGATAACGACAAGAATGTACCGGGATTAGACAGGCTCTCAAATCGTTCAACAGAGATAAATCCCTCAACCTCACTCAGCGAGTTTTTCAACGCCTGAGCCATTTCAAAATAGGTCGCCTTACAACTCTCTTTCGGTGTAACTTCAAAGATTACAGTTATCATAATCGCCTCCTGTTGGCTCAAGTTTATACGTAGAAGGAACGACCTTTAAAAAGCTGCGGCGCTCCTCTAAAATAAACTTGTCAGTTTGCGCAAAGCTAAAATTATTTCGGCCCAAATCTGATTGACGCAACCTAATTCTGTAAGCTTCATAATCAGACAAAGAATTAAAACTGATTAAACCAAAAGCTATATTATTGCTGCCTTCATGTGGTGAAAAGTAACCTAGTAATTCACCGCCGCATTGGGGAATAATTTTGCTCCATTTATCAGCGTATTGCTCAAACATATCCAACTTAAACGGGTCTATGCGATATTCTATAAAACATGTAATTTTCAAAATAGTTACCTCTTTATTAGTTTTAAAGAAGTCTACCCACCCTAAATATTAATGCTTCGATGATGGCCGAACTGTGGAAGTGATGAATTGAGCTAACCGCGATCAATTACGTATTTGAGTGCGGGTACAGCAGAACAGGAGTTTGGGAGTTTGGGACTTAGGTTTAATTCCATAGGCTTTAAAAAGCTGAAACTAAACAGGAAAAATAATAATCAACCATACTTTTCCTGTTTTTTCATTGATGTTATATTTATGAATAACATCATATAAATTAGGTGTTATTGGCTCTAATTAAAATTTATCTTCGATTTTCTTAACAAATTTAGCAACTTTTTCAGTGGTTAGTTTTTCACTTTGATACAGTGACAACATCTTAAATTTGCAATTGACCGCACAACATTCCAGCAACGCAATTTTCAACACTTTTTTAACCGGCTTTCTCATAATAAACGCATCAACCCACCAAGGAGCACCTAGAGTGGTGACAACTTTCATTTCTTTAAGATTAGTAAGACATTGTTTTATTGGTCCAAAATCTGAAGCGTGATCATACGCATGGCCGGGAGCCCACACTCGATCAAACCACCCTTTCAAAATGGCAGGAAAGCTAAACCACCACGTTGGAAATATTAAGACCAAAGATTCAGCTTGTTTCAGTTGTTCAATATCCGCCGCCAACTCACTATCATTAAATGGGTTTGCATAATAACTAGCCCTTTCATCTTGATTTAATACAGGGTTGAACTTTTCTTCATAAAGATCTTTTACAACAACCTTGTACCCTTTGTTTTTTAGATGACTTATTGTTTTTTCTGCTAAATGTTTACAAAGGCTATTTTTCAAAGGATGTGCGATTACTACTAAACAATTCATGATACTTCCTAACAAGGGTTCATATAAAAAAGCCAACTTCATGTTGGCTAATGATTAAAATGGAATTTACTTTATTTTGCTGTGCTAGCCATAAACACGCTGCTGCCAACTAAAAAACTGCCGCCAGAATAATCGAAATACTTTCTAGATTTTTTGCTTTGAAAAACTTTACGAGCACGTGACGCTGCCAGTGCGTAGCCCGCCAAAATAACGCCAACAACAATTGAAGATGTAACAATTAGAATAGAGAACTGTAAAAGAGTATCCCCAGTTGGATTCATAAATTGTGGGAGGAAAGCCATATAAAAAACGATGGCTTTAGGGTTCAATAATGACGACCAAAATCCAGCCTGGAAGCTACCTGCTGTTAATTTATTTTTGTCGACCTTTTCTTCTTCACCAAGACTATTTTTGGTCGCAATAATTTGACTGATACCCAAATAGGCCATATAGATAACACCTAACCATTTAAAAACAGTAAACAGCGTTGCCGACGCCGCTAAAATTGCCCCCACACCAACTAATGAAAGAACCATCAGCGCTATCCCACCAATAATATCCCCCACAATACACATGATGGCCGCAGACATTCCACGTGTTATGGCTTGACTAACAATAAGGATCACACAAGGACCAGGAATAAGTGTTAATACTGCACTTGCAACAACGAAGGCTAACCACATTTCTATAGACATCAATTATCTCCTTAAATTTATTTAATAGTGGAATTTGTATAAACCGAAAACTTCATTGTTTTTAACCAACTGATTAACGATTACTTCCTTCCAGAGCTGGTAAATCCGCTGTAGTTTAGTGCTAAAAACAGCTCAAATCTATCATTATATAATTGTTTATTAATAGGCTATTTATCACTCCATAACAGGAAGGGATAGATTCTAACTCTTGGGGACATGCAGTGAAAATTGAAGTTTAAGGCAATAATTTATGTAGAAAGGATTGGCCTAAAAATGGTGAATCATTAATAAGATTTGATTCACAACATTAGTAGCCCACGGGCAGGTAGATTTACCTTAAACGACGCTAATATCGTAGAAACGTTGCACATTCACCGTCACTTTGCCCCAGTTAGATTGCTTAACTCTTAGCTGGTGATGCTCAAAAGCAGCTTGGTCAACAAACTCTTCATAAACACTAAATTTATTAACATTTGCACTATCTTCAACAACGTTAAATATTAAACACCCGGCCTCTTGCAGAGTAAGCGATTTATGAATGTCTATTTCACTTTTAACCAGCGCTAAGTCTTCATCAGGAACAATAATATGCCCCTGCAAAATAATTTTTGACAATGTAGCATCCACCTTAAGCTATTTTTTAAATATTAATAACAACAGGCGGTTATTTTAATATCGATAAAGATAAATGCAATAATGTAGAGCTAAATTTGGTTGACTATTTAATTTTAGATAGCTCGACAATAGATTGCAGGGATATTTTAAGATCCGCTAATGCTCGCCCCTTTGGCACTGCTTTTTTAGCACAGTTATTAAGCGCAACCGCATGATCCATTAATAGCGAATTTTGAGGATAGCGTGTCTCATACGCTTTGAGCACACTTTGCTTGTAACCATTGACCTGCTTTTGCATATCGCTAGCTTTGGTTTTGTCGCCACCATTAAATTTCAACAATCCTGGTGTTATTATTTCTGTTTGAATATATTGATTATAGCCATGCAATCCCTTACGCACTTTAGCTATAGCACTTTTACTATAACCCGCCGGCGAAACGTCTAACTTACTGTCAATAAACTTAATTAACGCTTGGCAAGACTGCATATCATTAATTAATCTTCCAGCCGTTGAGAGTTGAGAATATCCAATTAAACATGCAACTAATATCAGTGTTTTTAAGGTCATTTAAATACTCCATTACATAGTGATAAGCGTTAAAGTACTGGTCGAACAGTAACCATCGTTAGCTCAGTAATTTAGTCTGTGTTTTTTCAATTAAATAGTCAATAAATAACCTAATATTGGGGTTTTGGTAGGTACTCTGCCTGTAAACCGCATAAACATCACCGCTAGACTTTTCATTGAGTTGCGGCTTCCAATCATCTAAACAAACAACAAGTTCACCACTATCAACAAATTCAGACACCACCCAATTAGATAACT
>Ga0209396_1006326_pt1 | contig 10915 bp, 11 predicted proteins | sample GOMGulsemesocosm_6_FD_184638 | JGI IMG/M metagenome (GOLD analysis project Ga0209396, IMG submission 184638) | Methane-oxidizing microbial communities from mesocosms in the Gulf of Mexico - GOM8C Gulf of Mexico (SPAdes) (version 2) | ecosystem: Environmental > Aquatic > Marine > Cold seeps... | reverse complement strand
TTAACTATTTGATGTTGTTTGGTGGCAAAAAAATCTAAAAATGCCTGACGGACTTCAGCGGTGCTTTTAATCATGGGATACTCTACAAATCGATTTAGGTCTATTATAATTCTGAGTTCATTCTAATACTGCGAAATTTAATCGCTGAATTAGCTGCGCTATTATAAAAATGAATCTTCTTAGCTTGTTCTTTTAGTACTGTTTTGTTACCAAGCTAGCTATTAATGTTGTCATCAACAGAGCACTTGGCGCATAAGCGCTTATTATACGCAAGCTCGCCTTGAAGATACCAATCAATTTCACAACTTTCACGCAATTCTTGAATAATTGTTGCGCAAACGCCTATTTGTTTTAGCTCATTGCCGATCAAAATACCTTTATTTATGTAAATCCTAAAGTGAAAGCTGTAGTTGATTACTTTCACTTGGGGTATCAGCAAACCCTAAGGTTAAACCGACCAAACGTATACCGCGTTTATTTGATCTGTTATAGGCCTTTGATAATAAACTGCTGAAAAGTGCCTGCTGACACTCATTGCTTTGTGTCTCAACGGTTGTTTGATTAAAGTCAGAAAACTTAAGTTTTACCCCTTGCTTAATGATCTCTCTATTACTGTGTGGTGCAAGTCGAGTTAATAGTTTTTGATATAACGACTCTATAACAAGTTCACACTCATCTTGTGTGGTAATATCCTGCATTAACGTTGTCTCTATAGCGAGTGACTTTCGTTGCCTACTTACTTCTAGAGCTCGATTGTCGACACCATGAGACTTTAAGTACAGACTATTCGCGAATTTACCGACAATATTTTGTAATGTTCTGATATCACTTTTACGGACATCAGCACAAGTTACATAACCATGCCTATTGAGTTTTTCAAATGTTTTAGGGCCTATACCGGGTATTTTCTTAAGTGAAAGCTGTTCGACAAAATTTGCTACTTTATCTGGAGTAATAACACATTGGCCATTCGGCTTGTTTTCGTCGCTAGCAATTTTAGCTAAAAATTTATTGGGTGCGACTCCTGCCGATGCGGTTAAGTTTAACTCGTTAAATATATCCGCTCTAATTTTTTCAGCAATTAGCGTGGCACTGCCCTGACACATAGTTGCATCTGTGACATCAAGGTAAGCTTCATCTAGAGATAGTGGTTCAATGAGATCGGTATAGCGAGAAAATATTTCTCTAATATGTTTAGACGTTTCTGAATAAACATCCATGCGGCAATTGACAATCGTTAACTCTGGACAGAGTTGCTTTGCTTTCATCGCTGGCATAGCAGAGCGGACGCCAAACTGTCGAGCCTGATAATTACACGTGCATAATACACTGCGCGGACCATCCCAACCCACGGCTATTGGGATATCGCGATACTCCGGAAAATCTCGCATTTCAACAGCAGCATAATAGCAGTCCATATCAATGTGGATTATTTTTTTCTGATTGCCCACTTTACCACCCCGCCAACAACTGTATATAAAAACAGTATACTATTTTTATATAGCTTAGCAAGTGAGTTTATCGTGGTGGTTGGCGTTCAACCTTGCTCTATTCTTACCCTTAGCTAAGTTCAGGCGAACCTAATGTAGGCTCTAATACATTATATAAAGCATCAATATGGTCATCACGATCGTTTAACGCGGCGATATAATGGTAGCTTTCACCACCTGCCTTTAAAAATACTTCACTATTTTCGTGAATTAACTCTTCAAGTGTCTCTAAACAGTCAGCACTAAATGCTGGGCTCATAATCGCAACGTGCTTTATACCTTGCTCTGGCAGTTGTTCAAGTGTTGCATCGGTATAAGGTTTAAGCCACTCTGCTTTACCAAAACGAGATTGAAAGGTCATGATTATTTCATCATCAGTAAAGCCTATATTACTTTCCAGTAATATTTTTTTGAGAAGTACGGTTGTTTCATGACAAAAATCATAATATGGATCGCCCCACTTTCGAAATAGCTCTGGCATGCCATGGTATGACAATACTAAACGCTCTGGTTTACCGTGACTTGCCACATGACCTTGAACTGTCTCAGCTAACGCTTGAATATAGAGAGAGTTGTTATGATAGGTATTTAAGAAGTGTATCGACGGTATATAACGCCACTTTTGTAATTCTTTACTAACCGCATCAAAAGTTGACGCGGTTGTTGGTCCTGCATATTGCGGATATAAAGGTAACACAACAATTTTATCAACACCTTGTTGTTGGAATTTCTGCAATACACTCGCTACTGATGGATTTCCATAACGCATGGCAAAATCGACAATGACATTATCGCCATATTGAGATTTAATTCTCGCTGCCAATTTTGTTTTTTGTGCTGCGGTAATATTTAATAAAGGAGCACCGTCATCTTGCCAAACAGTTTGGTACAACTTGGCTGACTTTGCCGGTCTAATGCGTAAAATAATACCGTGTAAAATTAACAGCCAAATTAAGCGTGGAATTTCAACGACACGCCTATCAGATAAAAATTCTCGCAGATAGCGGCGTACTGCACTCGTTGTAGGCTCATCAGGTGAGCCTAAATTAGTTATTAACACTGCGGTTGATGGGGTTTTATTATCAACCGTGCTATCACTCTCTTTTATACGCGCACTAAAACGAGATTTCATTCGGTTTTTCTTCTTATTAAACTTACTGAGCAACCTTGATACGTTGCTGAGTAAGAATGAGTAATTTACTTAGTCAAAAAAGTTATTCAACTAACGTATTAACGATCAACTCAAGAGTGTCGCTGCGATTAACATCAACACCAAGAGCCTCTGCTTTAAAGTCCCCAGGCTTAATACCTACTCCACCTTGCATTGAAACAATGGCATATACATGCGCTTTTTCAACGCTACCTAAGCTATTCGTGGGACTCATCGCTTGGCTATTATTTAAAACAATAACAGTCGGTAAATCACTGATTTTCATTTTAACAGCTGCCAGTGGCATACGTTGACCATTAGTCGGTACAGCATAAATGAACACAACGCGGTCTTCACCTTTTGCTAACTGCTTAGTAATTTCATCAGACAGACTTACACTGACTTTTAATTGCGGCCCTGCAACAGACTGTGCCTTATCTGTGGGCTTAGCTGTTGAACTACCGGCTATATTATTTGCTGATTTACCTGAAGCATTACTTAGTCGATTATTAGCTTCAGCTACCGCTTCTTTAAGCGCTTCAATATTTACACCCTGACTATTTGAATTAATGACACGTTGCCAGAACGTAATCGCTTCTTGGTAGTTTTCACCAATAAAGTTATGCATTCCTAATAAAATATTAGTTGATGGATCGTTAATATCTAGGGCTAATGCTTTATCAATATACTCTTGCACTTGTGCACTAATTTTTTGGTTATTTTTATAATAAAGAGCCTGTGCTATAGCGCCTAATACATCTGCATGCTCCCCTTCAATGTTAATTACTTGGGTAAATGCAGCTACAGCTTCATCAAAACCGCCTACCGCAACATAAGTTTGCCCTAAGTTATACCAGGCTTCACTATCTTCAGGATTAGATTCAATATGTTTTTGAAGTTTATTGATATGCGCTATTGCTTCATTTTCACGCTGCTCTAGCATTTTCTCTTGTGACATACCTTGCTGCTGACCGTGGCCAGCTGGCATTTCTGTTATCAGCTTATAACTGCCTTGTTTGTTGTATAACGCTACAGTGAAAATAATAATAAAAATACTTAAGCCTAGTGGCCAAAAAGGTGAGTATGACCTTGTATTAATAGCAACTTTCACTTCTTTTGAGGTGCTTTCTATATCCTGCAATAAGGTTTTATCTAATTCAGCCAATAGGTACTGATAGCTTTCTTCATCAATGCCTCCCTCGCCGTAATCTTTTTCTATTTCTTTTTTATGTTCATGATACAAACGGACATTAGTTTCATCACGCAAACTACTATCAACACGAACATCTTGTGTCTTCTGTTTAAAGAAAGGTCGCCATACCATCAATAATAATAAAATTAAAAATATAAGGGCTATTACTAAAAATTCCATAATGTTATCTACTACTTTTTTTAATGATATGAGTGGTTACTTATTATTTAAAAAATCTTTCAGCTTATCTTGTTGTTCAGTCGATAAGACCAAGTTTTTTTTATCAACCGGTTTTCTACGAACAACGACAATTACCACAATAATACCTAACAAAATAAGGACGACTGGACCAAACCAAAGTACATAGGTTAAGGCCGAAACTCTTGGTCGATATAAAACAAATTCACCATAACGCGAGACCATAAAATTGACAATTTCACTATCAGCTTTACCTTGTTGCAATAACTCATACAGTTCTTTGCGCAAATCTTGGGCAATAGGTGAATTAGAGTCAGCCAAATTTTGATTCTGACATTTTGGACAACGCAACTCTTTACTCAACGCTTGAAAACGAATTTTAGTCACTTCATCCCTAAATTCAAACGTTTCTACAGGGCTAGAAAAAGCCTTATTCGCCCCGAAAAGCAGCGTAAAAGTAACGATAATAAAACTGATTAATCTCATATTATTTTCCCTGCTTCTTTTCTTCAATAAGCTGAGCGATTAAAGGCTCAAATTCACGTCGCCATACACGGGTATCGATAGCACCAGCAAAACGTTTACGAATAATGCCATGATGATCTATAACAAACGTTTCTGGAGCTCCATAAACACCTAAATTTAAACCTAAAGTTCCTTCTTCATCGAAGATAGAGAATACATATGGGTCTTCATAATGTTTCAACCATTTTTGAGCAGCTTCACGGTCGTCCTTATAATTTAAGCCATATAATTTAACTTGAGGATCTTTAGCTACGTCTACCAAGTAAGGGTGCTCATATTTACAGGTAGGACACCAAGTAGCCCAAACATTGACTAAGACAATATCACCTAACAAGTCAGTTTGTGTTACCAATTCCTCACTATTATTTAATGTTTGTAGTGAAAAGTTGGGCATAGTCTGACCGACTAATGCTGATGGCATATCTTGTGGGTTTAGCGATAAACCTCGATATAACACTACACCTAAAGCCAACACTAAAATCAGTGGCAAAAAACGTATTAACTTACCCATGATTAAGCCTCCGACCCATTGACTGAACGAGCAGTTGAAGCAGTAATAGTTCGAGTGAGTGAATCAGCCACTACAGGTGATTTATCTTCAGCAGGCTTTCTGCGGCGGTAACGTTTATCAAGCATAGAGAGAATGCCACCAATACTCATGAAAATAGCGCCTAGCCAGATCCAACGAACAAACGGCTTATAATGAACTCGAATTGCCCAAGCACCACCGGGTAAAGGATCACCTAATGCAACATAGACATCACGAAATAAACCAGCATCGATTCCAGCTTCTGTCATACCCATGGTTTGTACACGATAAGAGCGACGTTCTGGTTTGAGCAAAGTAACAAAGTCGCTCTCGTTCTCGCCAGTCACTTTATAGATATTAATTTGTCCCTGTTCGGCACTGTAATTTGGTCCTTCAACATGTTTAATGCCTTTGAACTCAATTTCATAACCTGAAATGATTACCTTTTCATGCAAAGCCATTTTTACATTGGTTTCACTTTCATACATTGAGACGATCGTTACGCCAACAATTGTGATAGCGATACCCGCATGAGCCGTTGCCATACCTATATGACTGGTTGTTAATTTTCCTACTGTGGTAAATTGGTTTTTAACTTCTTTAACAACAACTAAGAAAACCCAAGTCGCTAACGTGATGCCCATAGCAACTAATATATTGAACTCGCCACCGTAGACCACTGGGAACAACAGACCAAAAGCAATACTAAATACCGATGAGCTGAAAAGTCTTTTACGTAACTCTCCTTTTTTAGCTTTTTTCCATCGAATTAACGGTCCGATTCCCATTATGATGAATAAAATACTCATGATTGGCACAAAGACAGCATTAAAATAAGGAGGGCCAACTGATATTTTCCCGTAACCTAACGCATCTACTAATAAAGGATATAAAGTACCTAGAAGTACAGTTACCGTTGCAACAACTAAAATGACATTACACAATAACAAGGCTGTTTCACGTGAATAGAAGGCAAAACGAGAAAAGCTCGCTACGGTATTTGCTCTAAAGGCATACAGAGTTAATGAGCCGCCCATCGCTATCGCTAAAATCACCAGAATAAAAATACCACGAGAAGGATCTGCGGCAAAAGAATGTACCGAAGTAATCACCCCTGAACGTACTAAAAATGTGCCCAACAAACTTAAACCAAAGGCAAATATTGCCAATAGAATAGTCCAGTTTCTGAAGGTACCGCGCTTTTCAGTAACTGCTAATGAATGTATTAACGCTGTTCCAATTAACCAAGGCATAAATGAAGCGTTTTCAACTGGATCCCAGAACCACCAGCCACCCCAGCCAAGTTCATAATAGGCCCACCAGCTACCTAGTGCGATACCTAGCGTTAGAAACATCCATGCGCCGACAGTCCAAGGTCTAGACCAACGAGCCCATGCGGCATCCATTTTCCCTGCCATTAAGGCAGCAACAGCAAAGGCAAAAGCAACAGCAAAACCAACATAACCAAGATATAACAGTGGCGGGTGAATTATTAATCCAACATCTTGCAATAGAGGGTTTAAATCTCGACCTTCCATCGGCACATTTGGCCATAAACGTTCAAACGGGTTTGAAGTTAACAAGGTAAAAGCAATAAAACCTATCGCAATCATACCCATAACAGCCAATACACGCGCAATAAATTCTTCTTCTATACCGTCAGAAAAACGTGCCACTGCGGCAGTCCAAGCAGTTAATGAGAATACCCATAACAATAAAGAGCCTTCATGCCCGCCCCAAACAGCACTGATCTTAAAATAATAAGGTAAATGCGTATTAGAATGACTAGCGATATACTTAATAGAGAAATCGTCAATAACAAAACTATAAGCAAGAATAACAATACTAATACCGGTAAAGAAAAACATACCGTAGGCCAATGGTTTAGCGTAGGTCATGAGTTTCTTTAAAGAACTCTGCTCTGGACTATGTACACCAATTAAGGGGATCAAACTTAAGCAAATAGCAAATGCTAACGCTATAATAAGGGCTAAGTGACCAAGCTCAGGAATAAGCTCAGGCATTTGTGTGGCTACCAGGTCGGGTATCATTGGTTTCTCCGCTCTACTTCAAAAAACATCTAACCTAAGACCTAAGTTTTATAAAAACTTAATTAGGTTAAAAATTATCGCATTATACTAACATTTTATGGGTCGAAATATTAATGTAAATTAACGGCTCAAGTTGTTTCATAATGTTACAACTTCCTTGGGCTATGTTAATCTTGGCTATGGTAATATATCGTCCAAAGTGAATATACGATCCAAATCAAGAATTATACGACAAACATGCGCTAGAATTCAGCCTCCTAGCTTAACGCTATAAACCTAATAGAACGTTGATAAATACTAAGTGAACACATTGCATAAAAAAAACTCAACCTCCCTACTCAGTGGCGTCAAGCTAACCTGTATTAGAGAAGAACGCTTATTATTTGATGAGTTATCCCTGCAAATTCATGCCGGTGACATTGTGCAAGTTGAAGGTCCAAATGGCTCAGGAAAAACGAGTTTGTTGCGTATTTTATCAGGCTTATCCCAGCCTTATGATGGTCAAGTACATTACCAAGGCCAATCGATTAGTCGATGTAGAGAGGAATTTCAGCAAAACCTGCTCTACTTTGGCCACTTATCAGGGGTAAAAGGTGAAATGACCGCTGAGGAAAACCTTAATTTTAACTTGGCTCTTCACGGAAATAACACTGAAGACAGTTTAGCTTATTTAGCTAAAGTAAATTTATTAGGTTTTGAAGACAGTTTGGCCTCTCATTTAAGTGCTGGTCAGCACCGTCGTATTGCTTTAGCCCGTTTATATCAAAGTAGTGCACCTATTTGGATTTTAGATGAACCCTTCACCGCTATCGATAAACAAGGCGTAGCCAGTTTAGAGAAACTATTTATTGAACATGCTAACCGAGGCGGCTGTGTTATTTTAACGACCCATCAAGATTTGATCAGCATTAAGCCAGAACAAGTGAAGAAAATCGTTTTAGATTACAGTAGTTAACATGCCTTCATATGAAGATGAGATTCATTTAGAGAAGATATACCAATGACATTAGAAGCACAGTCTGTGCAATCGACTGAAAACTTACCAGCCCAAACGAATAAGCCAATACCGTCATCACAGCCGTTATCTTATCGTCGTGCCTTTATGTTGGTATTGAAACGTGACTTAACCATAGCGATGCGCCATAAAGATGACATCATTAACCCATTATTATTTTTTGTTATAGTTATCACACTTTTCCCTTTAGGCATTGGTCCAGAAGCTCAAACGTTAAGTCGCATTGCACCGGGTATTATTTGGGTAGCAGCATTATTGGCTACCTTATTATCATTAGATCGCTTATTTAAATCCGATCATCATGATGGTTCACTAGAGCAGATGTTATTAAGCCCACACCCAATATTCTTATTAGTGCTAGCTAAAATATTTGCCCACTGGTTAATTACTGGCTTACCCCTTATATTAATCGCACCATTACTCGCAGTATTACTACACTTAGATGAAAATAGTTATGGCGCACTTGTATTTACCTTATTACTGGGAACACCTGTACTGAGTTTACTAGGCGCTGTAGGAGTAGCCCTTACTGTTGGCATTAAAAAAGGCGGCGTATTACTTAGCTTGCTAGTGCTACCACTCTATATTCCAGTATTAATTTTTGCCACTAGCGCGATAGACACTGCCGCGCTTGGCTTACCTTACAGCGGCCAACTTGCTATAATCGCCGCATTATTCTTTGGATCTTTATCGCTAGCACCTTTTGCAGTTGGCGCGGCGCTAAAAGTGAGTACCAATTAACATGATAGGCAGCACGTGGAAATGGTAACGCACAATATAAACACGAAAGAGCACTGTTACTTTGCCATGAAAAATAACACGGTAATCCTACCTGATAATCGACAAAAAATAGTGAGTATAAATTAATGTGGAAATGGTTACACCCTTATGCAAACCCTGAAGTGTCTTATCACTTTACCAATAAATTATTACCTTGGTTAAGCGCCCTTGCGGCATTATTTCTGGGCATAGGCCTGGTATGGGCATTGCTATTTGCCCCTGCTGATTACCAGCAAGGTCACAGTTTTAGAATATTCTATGTTCATGTGCCAGCTGCTTCATTATCTATGGGCATTTATTTTGCTATGGCCATCGCCGCTTTTAGTAGCTTGGTTTGGCAGCTAAAGCTTGCTGATGCCTCTGCAGCTGCAATGGCTCCTGTTGGTGCGGCCTTCACGGCTATTGCACTTATCACTGGCGCTGCTTGGGGTAAACCTATGTGGGGCACTTGGTGGATTTGGGATGCCCGCTTGACCTCTGAACTCATTTTATTGTTCTTATATTTAGGTGTCATCGCTCTACATAATGCTTTTGAAGATAAAAACTTAGCAGGTAAAGCCGCTGGTATCTTAACGCTGGTTGGGGTGATTAATATCCCAATCATTAAATACTCTGTCGACTGGTGGAATACCCTACATCAAGGCTCAACGGTGAGTAAATTGGGCAAGCCATCCATGTCACTTGATATGTTATGGCCATTCATTATTTGTTTTATTGGTTTTTCTTTACTTGTTGGTGTGATCATCTGTTTACGCTTTAGAAATGAGATCCTTGCTCGCAATAGCATTCGTCCTTGGGTGCGCGAACTAGTACAACAAAACACAGCTAAATAACACTTAGTTACACCAAGCAATATTAAACAGTACTAAAATTAGTGCTGTAATTGGAGAGCATTCAATGCAATTTAATAGTTTTAGCGATTTCATCAATATGGGCGGTTATGGCTTCTATGTCTGGCTATCCTTTGGTGCGGCTGCTTTGATACTTACCCTATTATTGGTTAGCTCAAAAGCTGGTCATCAACAAATTATTAACCAAATAGCTAAGCGTAAGCAACGTGAAGATAAACTTCGCCAAGCACGAGAGCTACGTAAGCAACAAAATGAAGCTTTAAAAGAGGTCACTGAGTAATGAATCCACGCCGTAAAAAACGTCTAGCCATTGTTGGCTCTATTCTCATTGGTATTGGTGCTGTTTCAGGTTTAGTACTTTACGCGTTAAGCCAAAATATTGATTTATTTTTTACCCCGTCAGAAATCACCCAAGGTAAAAAAGAAACGGGTTTAAAGCCAAGTATTGGTCAACGTATTCGTATTGGTGGTTTAGTTGTTCCTGGTACGGTAAAGCGCGATCCAGAAAGTTTAAAAGTATCATTTAAGCTGAGTGATATGACCATGCCAATAGAGTTTAAAGACAGTGATCCTATGATTACTGTTTATTATGAAGGAATATTGCCTGATTTATTTCGTGAAGGCCAAGGTATCGTTGCTAATGGAACGCTAGCTGAACACCCTCCAACAGGGTTGAGCATAGAAGCGAGCGAAGTACTTGCTAAACATGATGAGAACTATATGCCGGCGGAGTTAGCTGAAGCCGCGGGTCAGAAACATGACAAAACAACCTATAGTGAAAAACAATTAGAAAGTAAAAAAACTAACAGCTATTAATGTTAAAACCAGCGAGTTAATAAGTGAATCGGCTTATTAACCACTAGACACAAAAAAGGTGACATGATTGTCACCTTTTTTATTACACAAATACCATACTGATACCTATATTAGTGCCAGTACTCTTCAACAACTCTATCGCCGACGCTGTTGATAATGTCTATCTCGCCGTCACACACTGCTACTATGGTTTTCCCACGTTTAAAATCTTGTGGAATAATCATATCGCCATAGGCATTTAAGTTAAAAACTTGTGTTTTTCTATACATAGCTAAATCATTATCACAACAATAAATGATAGTAACTTTCCTTTTAGCT
>Ga0209396_1006324_pt1 | contig 10917 bp, 12 predicted proteins | sample GOMGulsemesocosm_6_FD_184638 | JGI IMG/M metagenome (GOLD analysis project Ga0209396, IMG submission 184638) | Methane-oxidizing microbial communities from mesocosms in the Gulf of Mexico - GOM8C Gulf of Mexico (SPAdes) (version 2) | ecosystem: Environmental > Aquatic > Marine > Cold seeps... | reverse complement strand
AACCACGGCCATTTCATCGGTGCCCATTTTACAAGAGCATGATGGGTGATAAGCACTTTCTACGTTGGCGCGCACAAAGGCGTCTATTTCTTCATCGCTTTGTACTTGCTCACCGGGTTGAATCTCACCGTCTCGATAATCATCAAATGCTGGCTGATTAATAATTTCGCGAGTGAGCTTTACACAATCGCGAAAACCTTCTCTATCAGCTTCTTCTGCAAGATAGTTAAAACGAATACTTGGATGCGCTTTCGGGTCAGCACTGGTTACTTTAACCGCGCCACGGCTTAACGGCTTGTTATGGCCAATATGAACTTGGAAACCATGGCCAGCAAAAGCGCTTTGACCATCATAACGCATGGCGGCAGGTAAAAAGTGGTATTGAAGATCTGGCCATTCCACCCCAGGTTTTGAGCGAATAAAACCACAAGATTCAAAATGGTTGGTTGCCCCTAAACCTGTCTTAGTAAAGAACCAACGACTACCAATTAAAAATTTGCTCCATAGATCAAGCTTGCCATTAAGGGTAATAGGCTGTTTGCATTTATATTGGAAATAAAACTCAAGGTGATCTTGTAAGTTTTCACCGACACCGGGTAACTCATGCTGGCATTCAATGCCCGCGGCTTCTAATGTCTCTTTCGCGCCGATACCGGATAGCTGCAATAAGTGAGGAGAGCCAATTGGCCCTGCGGATAAAATCACTTCTTTATTAGCGCTAACATCTACAATCTTGCCTTTACGCTCATAGCGTATACCCGTCGCTTTCTTATCATCAGCATCCGCTGATAATAAAACCTTATGCACTAAAGCATGGGTTACAACGGTTAAGTTAGGTCGAGATAATGCAGGCTTTAAATACGCATTAGCGGTTGACCAGCGCACACCGTTTTTTACAGTCATATGCATAGGGCCGAAACCCTCTTGCTGCTTGGCGTTGTAATCAGGTGTATCCATATAACCTGCTTGTACACCAGCATCAACAAATGCCTGATACAGAGGATTTTGCATCTGATTACCGTTATTGACGCCTAATGGACCTTCTTGCCCGCGGTAATCTTCTGACTCAGGTTGCTCACTGGCTAAAGCCCACGTTTCTGATTTTTTAAAATAAGGTAAGCAGTGAGCATAATCCCAATTCGTAGCACCCTGCTCGGCCCACTGATCAAAATCTTTCGCGTGGCCACGAACGTAAACCATGCCGTTAATCGAGGAAGATCCGCCCAGTACTTTGCCGCGCGGACAATGCATCTTACGATCATTAAGATGTGGCTCAGCTTCGGTTTCGAATTGCCAAGCGTATTTTTTAGTATTCATCGGAATCGAAAGCGCGGTCGGCATTTGAATAAAGATACTACGATCACTACCGCCGGTTTTAATAATAAAACCGAGGCATTAGAGTCTTCAGATAAACGATTAGCTAAAACACAGCCCGCTGATCCTGCACCCACAATAATATAATCGTAATTCATTTTATTTGTCATACCGCTAACAACTCAACTTCTTTATAAAAGAGATTCAAATAAATTTTAAAAATTAAAACGGACTTTCAAGCGACTGCATGCCAACGTAAACAGATTTGATCTGAGTATATTGATTGATCGTTGAAGAACCATTTTCACGGCCAATACCTGAAAGTTTATAGCCACCCACAGGCATCTCTGCCGGTGATGCACCATAAGCATTGATCCAACAAATACCCGCTTGCATCTGCTTCACCACTCGGTGTGCACGACGAATATCGTTTGTAAATACACCGGCGGCTAAACCAAACTCAGTATCATTAGCCCGGCGAACCACTTCTTCTTCGCTATCAAAGGTTAATACCGACATGACAGGACCAAATATTTCTTCGTTAACAATAGTCATATCGTCATTGCATTCAGTGAAAATAGTGGGGGCAACAAAGTAACCACCTTCCACACCTTTTGGCTGTAAAGCCTGACCACCGGTTAATAAAGTGGCTCCCTCTTCAGTGCCTTTTGCAATATAACTTAATACCAGCTGTTGATGCTTTTCTGATATTAATGCACCAAAGTTAGTATTGGGATCCATCGGATCACCCACAACAATATTATTTTCAGTGCGCTGTTTTAATTGCTCGATAAACTTGGGATAAATTTCTTTTTGCACAAAAACACGGGTGCCATTGGTGCACACTTCACCTTGTGTATAAAAATTAGCTAACATGGCTGCGGATACCGCATCATCAAGGTCAGCATCCGAAAAAATGATGAGTGGAGATTTTCCACCCAGCTCCATGGTCACATCTTTTAAATTAGACGCAGCTGAAGCCATCACTTTTTTGCCTGTGCCCACTTCGCCAGTAAAAGATACTTTTTCAATCTCATTATGGCTCGTTAGCCATGCGCCAACTTCACCATCACCTTGGACGACATTGAATACGCCTGCTGGCACACCTGCTTCAATAAATATTTCTGCTAGCTTTAACGCGCCATGAGGTGTTTCTTCTGACGGCTTAAAAATCATGCTATTACCGCAAGCCAAAGCAGGGGCTGCTTTCCAGCAAGCAATTTGCAATGGATAATTCCAAGCACCGATACCTGCACAAATACCTAATGGCTCACGACGGGTATAATAAAAATCACCGCCCAAATCCTGCTGACTGCCTTCAATACTTAATGCTAAACCAGCAAAGTATTCAATTGAATCGGCGCCGGTAACCACGTCGACAACAGAGGCTTCTTGCCAAGGCTTACCCGTATCAATAACTTCAATTTCTGCCAGCTCATCATTACGCTCACGTAATAGAGCAACGGCTTTTAATAAAATTCTATTACGCTCAAATCCCGTCATGGCTGACCAGATTTCAAAACCTTGCTGACTGCTTTTGATCGCCGCTGTACGAATTTTTTCATCAGCAACTTCTACTTGATAGGCATGTTTTCCAGTGGCTGGATTAATAACATCAAAAGTTTGACCGCTGGCATTATCGAGATATTGACCATCGACAAAGTTTTTTAATAACATATTTATTAGCCTAGTTGGCATTGAGTCGCGATAAAGGTTTTACACAACTGTTCTGCTTGTTTGAATTCGATATCGCTGGTCTGACTTAAACTGCTACGCAGCCACAAACCATCAATCATAGCCGCTGTCATGCTGGCTGCTTCAATGGCTTGCTGCTTGTCTGAGATAATTTGCTTATAAGAATAGAGTAGATTACTTTGCAAGCGCTTGCTATTTACCACCTGCAAGCGAGCAAGTTCAGGATCATGTAACGCTTGAGCCCAAAAACAAAGCCAAGTACGGGTAACAGAGGTTGATTGCTGAAAACAGTCGAAGTTAGTATCAACGATCATCTGCAAACGTAATTCAGGGGTGAGAGGCTGCTCGAAGTTGGCGATTTGCTGTAACAAACCTTGCTTCAGCTGCTCTAATAAGTGACGAATAGTTGCAAGGATAAGACCCTGCTTACTACCAAAATAATGACTGATAATTCCGGCCGACATTTCTGCTTGCCGACTGATTGTCATGATGGTGGTACCCTGAAAGCCGTGGCTTTCAATCGATTTAATCGTAGCTTCAATTAATTGTTGCTTACGTAATTTCTCTGTACCGACTCTAGCCATAATACTCTTGATTGAATGTTCAATTAATGCCAGTCTAACATCTAGAGCTGCTATAACCAAGGGGAGTCGCAAGAGTGGAAAAACTAGAGGGTGTCATAATGACCACAGAAAAGGCTGAAATATAGGCCTAAAACAAGCCTGAGGCAGCTTTGAGTTAAGCTTGAGCCCGATACCAGAGCGAAGACAAGTACTCCATTTGCACGCAAGCTCGACGCCAGGCAACGAGGTCTTCAACACCGTATAAAGTCACTATTTTATCTTCTAGGTTTTTTAACTCCTCATCAGACGCATTAGAATTTTCTTTAATACCCTGGTAAAACGCTGCTAGGTCCCATAATGGATGCGCAAAACCCGCATACTCCCAATCCAATAACTGCAAACCTTCCGCCGTATAAAGCCAGTTGGCTAACACAGGATCTAGATGACAGAGGCAGAAATCTCCCGCGGGAGGTTCGCTCATCGCTACCTGCATCAAGGGCTTCATCTTCAACAGCTCATCATCGGGATTCTTGGCCGCAATAATTTGCCAATAAGACTCCGCCGCTTTACTAATATCCACTTCAGCAAGCGATAAATCGACGGGGATTTGATGTAGCGCTTTGAGCTGCTCAACCATGTAGGTCAATAGGCTATCGCTAATGCTAGCAGCATCCGTCAAAGACTCACTAACCACCTCACCAAAAATATAATCCCGAATCCAGTAGCTGTCGTCATCAGAGCAATAACGCAGGGAACTAGTAAATTGCAGGCTTGCAACCAGCTGGTGAATGGATTTTTCTACTAGACGATTAATGCCTAACGCACGAGTATTTTCCGCACTGATGCGAATAATATACTCACCGCTATCAAGGGATAGCTGATAACACTGATTCGTCAGCCCACCGCTTAAGCGCTTAACTTGATCAGCGTTAATCGGTTTTGTAGTCAGGCCCCATAGAGGCCAATCGTCTAATACATCGGATAAATTAAGCATTGGCTGGAATGGCTTCTTGCTGGCGATATTCTTTTAACCAGATGAAATACCCTAATACAGCAAGGACAACATATACAGCCATAAGCAGTGCGGTTAAATACAGCTCTCTATCAATGTATAAATAAATCGCTACCGTATCGATCACCAACCAATACAACCAGTTTTCTAAGACTTTTTGCGCAACCATGTAGGTCGTAATCACCGCACCCCAAGTTGTAAAAGAATCAAGATAAGGCAATGCAGCACTGGTATTCTGCTCCAAGCCATAACCCGTAGCCAAGCTGATTAATACCACGCCACCAATAATTAACCCATGACGTGAGAGCGACCAAGTTTTAATCGCAACGCTACTTGCTAGATCATTTTCTATCAACGGATTTGAAACTGGATCTGACTTAGCTCTGCCCTGCCAAACCCACCAGCCATAGACGGCCATTAATAAATAATAAACATTTAAGCCAGACTCCATCACTAGGCTGACATCCCAAAATAACCAGCTAAAGATGGCAGTACTACCAAAGGCTGCATACCAGCATAAAATGTTCTGACGCATCGCTAAGACTAAATATGCAATGCCTAGAATAACGGCAACGACCTCCCAAATACTCATTGCTTGAGCCGCAGAAAGTACACCCTGATAAAATTCATTCATTAAGAAATTCTCTATTCTTTTATTTAAACAAGGTGATTAAACATCGCCATGGGGATTTAATGCTGGGTCTAGGTTAGCACCAATAAACTTACAGACAAAAATAGCTTTGCCAAATTGCTCGTATGAGCGGCGCATCTCTTCTTTAAGCGTATCCATCACTAAATCATAGTCACCGAAGACTTGAGTGCTCATAGTATTACCTACCACACTCAAGCCTTCGATCGCTTGTAGGCGTTCAATAAAATCTTTGATGGCAGGAATATAGTCATCCGCTAATGGGTATTTGCTGATTTCTACTGATAATTCCATAGATGCTTGCTCCATATCTAATAGCTCCATAATGAATGTCTATATTCTATTAACGCCAATTTTTATTAAGTTTTAAAAATCGTAACGTGCTTCAAGACCTACTAAGCGAGGAGAACCCAGCTGCTCTTGTAATTCTGTTGCGTATTCCAAACGAGGATCAATACCAAAATAATAGCCTTTAACGGCATAATCACGATTCGTTAAATTTCGCCCGTAGACTGCGACCGAGTAATTTTTCTGAACATATTCGATACGCGCATGAAGCAAAGCGTAAGCAGCTGATTCTTGATCATGACTATCAGAATAATAAAATTTGTCTTTAGCTTCAGTTTCTAGACGGACATTAAGCGCAGACAAAATTTTATAATCAATTGCTGTAGATAAGGAGTATTCTGGAGCGTGCGCCTGCGAACGACCATTCTTATTAAATTCACCATCATCATTTTCATAGGTATAATCAACAAACTCAGTCACTAAATAACCGGCACTCAACGACCAATTTAAATCACTAGAAAGATCCCAGTTACTTTCCAATTCAAGTCCATAATTTTTTCCCTCGGCGGCATTGGCTAAATAATCTTGAAATTTAGTCACATTACCCGCTAAGTAACTATAAGAACTCTTTACCTGTTGGTTCTTTCTTTGAATATAAAAAGCAGCAAGTCTAGTTGTCAGTTCATCATTCAACATTGAAGACTTTAAGCCTAACTCAACAGTATTATTATATTCGGTATCAAACTCTCTATTCGCTTCAGAAATATTAGCGTTCGCATTAATACCACCAGCCTTATAACCTCTCGCTAATGAAATATAAGCGAGATGATCTACTGTAAACATACTTTCTAAAGTAACGTTACCACCCACTAAAATCTCATCCGTTTTTCCTTTAACAGAGTTATTATCTTCGTAGCTGTTACTCCAGTTTTCGACACGAAGTCCAGAAATCAAACGTACGGAACTCGTTAAGTCACTCTCAAGTTCTCCATAAGCTGCTACAGAATAAGTTTCTAAAGTACTTTTAAATTGCTGAGGTATGTACTGATAATTACGAGTAAGATCTTCTTCCCGTTGCAATAAATACAAGCCCACAACCCAATCACTTGTATCAAACAATATGCGCCCTTCGCTACCAGATAGGAACCTAATATCTGCTGAGTTTCTTTTATAACTTCTTAAATATTGATCATAAGCTTTATATTCCCAGCCTGGCGCTATTCCAGGGTAGCTCCAATCATCATCATAGCTATACTCTGATTCTGTCCAACTGCTAGCAAGTTCAGTCTCTAGTTGAAGTGCATCAGATAAACGTGAGTTCAATGAAAGAGCAAGCGCATTAGTATCTTGAGCATCAACCCCAGGCTCATCGGTATCTGTAGTACGATTTTTCTCTAAGCTAAATGCATCATAACCATTATCAATATCAGCGTAAAAATAGGTTAGACCTAAATTAGTATCGTTTGATAATTGTGCCGCTAACTTACCCCGCGCAACCACTTCATCCAGATTATTAGTATTTTCTTTATCTAAAAAACTGTTAGACATATAACCATCAGATTGATGACTATTTACCGCCAGTCGACCTTGTACGCTGTTTGTAATAGAACCAGAAATTGCTGCACTTTCAGTATGGGCATTATAATTACCCGCTTTAACAGCAACAAAACCTTCTGTCTCTTTGGTAGCATCTTTGCTCTTAATATTAATCATTCCAGCTAACGCGTTCGCGCCAAAACGAGTACCTTGTGGCCCGCGTAATACTTCAACCTGCTCAACGTCAATCAAGGTCGCTGCGCCACCTAAACCTGTCATGTCGATACCATCGATCATCAAGCCCACAGAAGGGTTCACCGGATCTACGAACTGACTGCGCTCACCAATGCCTCGTATTTGAAAATAACGACCACGCGATGCACCAGAAGCAAAGTTAACATTAGGAGCAAAACTTAAAACCGCTTCAAGGTGCTCAGCAGAACGTGCTTCGATATTATCGGCACCGATAACAGTCACGGCTTCTGATAAGTCTTGAACATTGGTATTACGGAAATCTGCACTTACTGTGACAACATCAAGCTCAAGAGCTTCTGTTGCTGCTTGCTCTGCACTTATTGCAGAAGCACTGATCAGCATGGCCGAACTGATAGCCGAGACTATTGCAAGGGATAAAGGTAGGGTTTTCATTAGGTCAGCCTCAAAAAAGAGAGAAGACCCGGTCGAGCGTAGCAAGCGTGAAGTGTCGATTACATGAGTACAAATCAATTCAACTGCCCATTCCTACGCCGGTATTAACCGGATCAGGTTCTAGGAGTTTGCATTGCATCTCAGACTTATTAGAACGTGCTGACTTGCGCCAATATTTGCTCTAACTCGCCACCCCCTGGGATGGAGGCATAATAAAGCATCTGCTACGAAATAAGAACGACTTATGCTGATTCGTTAACCATTTGCTGACTTTCAGCAACTTCCGCCGCTGCACGATCTGCCTTAGAGACATAAGCAGGCTTAGTGTTTTTAGGCGCTAGCTTAGCGTTCGCCTTTCTCATCTTTTTGCCTAGAATCTTATTAATCTTCTTTTTACGGTTCATGACACGACTTCACTGTATTGATTGGGTATGATCATTTTAGCCGCGATTGTAAGGCCTTGCGCTGTAAAGGCAATAGCGCATCCCCATAAGACAGCCTCAAAATTCATCAAAGGTTTAAAAGTAGCATGAAACTAATCAGTATTTTAGGCAGTGGCTGGCTGGGCTTGCCTTTAGCTGTAGCGCTAAATCAATCTGGCTATCAGATTAAAGCGTCTTCGCGCAGCACATCGCGCTTAAACCAGATCGAACATGCGGGGATCACAGCTCATCACTTCGATATTGAGAATAATGACTCCGACTTAGGCTTTTTACAGGCCGATATTCTCATCATCAATATCACGTCAAAAAACATTGCAGCTTTCCAAGAGCTGATCAAACAAATAGAAGAGTCATCGATCAAGCAGGTCTTATTCATCAGCTCAACGTCGGTCTATCAAGACTCAAATAATATAGAGCAGCCTGCAATCAGCGAAGACAATTCAGCCGCGCTCAAACCCTGCGATCTATTAAGCATTGAAAATCTATTTAGACAAAATAGTCATTTTGAAAGCACGATCATTCGCTTTTCTGGCTTAATTGGATATCAACGCCATCCTGGACGCTTTTTTCGGCAGATTAATGATGATGGATTATCAATATGCAAGCCGATCAAAAATCCAGAAGCTTTAGTGAATATGATTCATCGCGATGATTGTCTAGGTATCATTGCAGTTGTACTTAATACCAACAGTTGGGGGGAAGTATTTAATGCCTGCTCTTCTCATCACCCGACGCGGCGAGAATTTTATAACGCGGCACTACAGAACTTGGCAGCCATAAAGCCTTCATTTATCGAAGGTGAGGCCGCAATGGGAAAGACGATAGAAAATAGAAAAGTGAAGACTGTGCTGGGATATTCTTTTAAACACGATAACTTATTAGACTTTGAATCAATGCCCTTTACCTAGCATTGATTCAAAGCTAGCGATCATTAATCGTCGTCTCCTAATGACTGCAAGAAGCTTCTGCCAAATGAATGTCCTTCATCCAACGTTCCTTTAAGCCAACCAAAGCCATTTTGAACCTGAGTGCCTAGCGCTCTTGCGGTGAGACCCAGCATATTAAGATTCTCAACTTCGTCATCATATTCTTGCTGAATACGGGCTTGGTCTTCTTCATTGTCGGTCGAGCCCATTTCAGATTGTAAAACTTGCAAGCGAGCACGTAATCTTTCAGATTCTTCATGGGATGCCAGTAATTCAGACTTAAGCTGCTGAGACTTTTCATCTTCTTGCTGAAAGCTTTCTAGCTGTTTATGAATTTCTTCCGGATCAGCCTCTAATTTAGCCTTGATGTAATACTCAGTGCCGTTCCACTTTTCTTCTATTGTCTCTACCGCAACAAAGCCCGCAGTTAATGCGACAATCTCTTCTCTTGCTTCGACATCGCCTTCAGAATCTTCAGACATTTCGAATTTTGAGAAAATATGAGTGCCTAGCTCAGCCAATAAATCACGTTTAACTTCTTGCTTAGCCATTTTTCGGCTGGAGATTTTGCTGTCGGCCTCACTGGCAATATAAGTGTATTCACGAATATAAGTTTGAGTATCAGCCCAAAGGTTAAGGGATAGGATTATACCGATGAAGGTAGAAAGTATTTTAATTGCCATATCAATCTCTGTTAAATGTCCTTTTTATAGTTAAGGCATTCTATGCTGATTGGCGATTAATTTTAAGCTTTTTAATCAATTAGTTTAATTGATTAAACTGACTGCGTTCGTACATAGCCACTAGCGTCGGAATGTCATCTTCTGCGCAACTATCATCTCGCAAGCGACGCGAAATAGAATCGACAATATAACTAATCGTTTCCGCCCCTGGGTGACAAATTGCCGGTGTCGCACCATGCTCATCCGTGATCCAAACCCAACCACCACCGTGCTCAAGAATACACAGCTCACCCAATAAGAAACCTAAGCCATCAAGCACTTCGGTTTCTTTGTACTTCCTAACCTGAGTATCGGCTTGCTGTTTCCATAGGTCGATACAGCGACCAATGCCTGCATAGCTTTCAACGCAACCATAATGCTGCAGGATTTCACTGCCTACCTGCTGCCAATGTTGTTTGTTATTCAGCATGCGCTCTGAGAGCGGTTCTACCGTCATGTCCATTGCCTATCTACCCTAATCAATATTCTTGCGAATATTCTCTCTTAATAGGTTCTGTGCTGAATATCTATTTTCTGACTAAACAGCACCACTGGTGTAATAAACTGCAATACCCACACCAACTACTAAAACTAATGTAGTGAAAAGCAGCTTAATTATAATCAGCTTAATAAATTCTTCGGCTTCATTGCCTTTAACCACATCTGCACTCTTATCTGCCGACATATTCACACCCATCATTGCTATCAATTTATTATTTCATTTCCACTCAGATTTAGCTTCTGGTCAATATCTTAATAACCAAACACTATAGTAAAAGCATCAGGCATAAAAAAACCCAGATCAATAAATTGAACTGGGTTTTCTAATCGTATGCTTAAACTGTACTGCTAATCGAAAGACTACAAAGCAAAGCTATGACGCAATACGATGGTCTGAATACGATCAGGGCCAGTAGAGATAATATCGATTGGCGCGCCAATCGCTTCTTCTACAAAGCGGATGTAAGCTTTAGCATTCTCTGGAAGTTGTTCCAAAGTTTGTGCGCCTACAGTGCTTTCAGTCCAGCCAGGTAAGTCTTCATAAATAGGCGTGATCTTGTCGAACTGATCAGCACTAGCAGGAACACCCATCTTGTTACCATCGGCATCTTGGTAACCAG
>Ga0209396_1006318_pt1 | contig 10928 bp, 5 predicted proteins | sample GOMGulsemesocosm_6_FD_184638 | JGI IMG/M metagenome (GOLD analysis project Ga0209396, IMG submission 184638) | Methane-oxidizing microbial communities from mesocosms in the Gulf of Mexico - GOM8C Gulf of Mexico (SPAdes) (version 2) | ecosystem: Environmental > Aquatic > Marine > Cold seeps... | reverse complement strand
AAGGCGGTAATGGCTACATGCAAGATCTCCCTTGTTACGGTGATGGCGATTTAGATTCAAGCACAACAGGGTTTCCTCTAGGAGTTGATACATCAGCATCTTCTGATGGAACAACACTAAGCAGTACATACTGTAAAGAAATATGGAGTGGCTTACTTGCTGGTAATGAATTTATCTTAGAAGGCCACTCAAGTTCACAACAATTCGGTTCCAACACCGATATTGTTTATTGGTACACCGAAATACTACTATCTGATACAGCGCATTGCTATTACAACTACATATCAGATAACCGCCAAAAAGGCAGTGAAAACTGGCAGCTGAAATATTATCCAGCTACAGGAGTTACAGAAGTAATTAGAGCGACATTAACTTAGCGTTTTATTGCTTTTCAATTCAACCGATCACAATTTAGGTTTCCTGTTACTCGCTGAATTTAGAGCTTGAAATTATTTTATTTACATCCATTTACATAATATATTCATTTATATTGTTAACTACGATATTATCCGTAGTTATGTACGATAAATAACGTACTTTAAAATATAATAACCAAAGGAAATGGATAAATGAACACATCAAAAAAAGCACTTTCGATAATCACACTCTTATCTTGTTTTGCACTGACAGCTTGCTCATCAACAACAGAGACAAACAATCTGACTGCTGAGCAAGAAGCCAAGCCTAAAAAGAAGAAAACTTGCATTTCAGGAAAGAGAACCGGCTCTAAATTAGCAAAAAGATGCTAATTAAAAGATCCCAGTAACACAAAATGCTTATTGTCATATCCCCCAATAAGCATTTTTATTTTCCTTTCACTCACTCATTTTTAAGGCATATACAGGTGGATGATTGATCAGCTTTCGTAACGGCCAATAACATGCGAATAATGAAATTGCTGAAATCAAAACTAAAGTCAGTAAAAAAATAGGCAGTAGTTGCCAATGAATATATGAATTAATCGTCTCTTTAAAAGAGATACTTAATATGATGAGTATTACGCTACTCGTGGCTATCGCTAGCAAAATAGAATAGATATTATCTTTAAGGATCAGTTTTATCATATCTATACGCTTTGCACCTATAGCGAGGTGAGTACCAATTTCAAATCGCCTCATCTGAGTGCTGTAACTTAAAATGCCATAAAGCCCAATTGCCCCAAGTATAATTGTAAAACACACTAAAGTGATACTAACTGTTATGGTGATGTATTGTCCTATCAGCAAGTTGCTCTTTTGCTTAGTCAAAGACTCAAGTCTATATACTTTAAAAATAGGTGAAAGATCACCCAAAATTTCTTCAATGACTTTACGAGATAAACTCTGCCCTTCTATAGTTTCAACCATCATGCTTAAAAAGCTATTATTTGGTCGATAAACCCGTGGCGGCATAATTTTCTGTCCTGCAATATGATGATCACTTACAATACCAATGATTGTAAAAGCATATTCCTCTTGTGCTGAAGTACCAAAAGATAGCTTTTGGCCAATAACACTTTCATTAGCAAATAAAATACTGGCTAATGTTTGATTAACAATCATTACTTTTTCTTTAGCTTTAACTTGCTCTCGCGTAAAAAATCGGCCTTCAATCAATCTTTGCCCGCTCATAGAGAAATATTTTTCATCAACATTTTTTCCTTGGGGCTGAACTTGTGAAAGCGTTGTTAATTCAGTTAATGACCACGTATTTAAATTAGTAAGAAAGGGAGAATTTGAACGACTAACCGCTTTAATCTCAGGTAGTTTTTCTAAAGCTAACTTAGCTTGAACTACTAATTCATGCATTTCTTTTCTGCTAGGTAGCACATCAGCTTCCATTCTTATTTCTAAACTCAGTAAACGATCACTATTAATGCCATCATCATAAGTAATCACTTTAATAGCTTGCCAAGCCGTTGTTGTTGATAAAAAAGTTAAAATAAATGCAATCACAATTTGACCAAATACAAATTTCTTACGTTTCGCTTGTGTAACTGAGCTACTCACGCCTTTATTCGACGACGTTAATAAACCAATTAAGTTTTTATATTTTATCGTTCTTAAAAGTATTATTGAAAAGAACAAGCTAAATAAAACACCTAAAATTATCGCCGTTGACCAAGTAAAAACATCTAAATTTAGCTCGTTAACTCTTGGCAAAAAAGAAGATACATATTGCTTTAACACCCTAAAACCAAATGAGGAAAGACACAAAGCGATTAGTAATGAAAGCGAAAATAGCAGTATATTTTCACTAAAAATCTGAACTAGTAAGTTGCTTTTCCTTGCGCCTAAAGCGGCATGAATTGCAGTTTGTTGCTGACGCTCAGTAAAACGAGCCAGTAATAAATTAATAATATTTAAACACGCAATTAAAGTTAAACAAACGGTACCCGCAATCAGTGTAAATATTGAAAACGCTATATCACCAATAATGCGCTGATAAAAGGAGGTCAGTTTTATTTTCATCTGCCAACCTGCAAAAAATGACTCTCCAGCAATGTGCCCTTGCCAAGTTTCATTAATATATTCTGTGGCGCTTATTTCTGCTTGAACCACTGACTTTGCTTCAGGTAACTTGCCAATAATAGTCCGTTTATGGGATCTTCCCCACCAGGTTTTTCGTGAATTTTCTGATGTGGCATTATAATCCCACGGAAACCATATTGATGTTTCAAAATCATTGCCATTTAACTTAGGTTCAATAAAGTTTTTATCTAATACACCCACAATCGTATAATTCTGATTTCGGGTATAAACAGATTTGCCAATAATATCTTCATCTTTTGAAAACAACTTCAACCAAGTTTTATAGCTGATCACAGCAACGGGATTAAAAGTATCTAATGCCTCTGTTGACTCAAATACTCTGCCTTTAATTATTTTAGCGTCCGATAAAACAAACCACTCTGGAGTCACAAACGAGCTATTAATAATAGGTGCATTATCATGATGAATAAGTGATGACTCTGAATAATCAACTAATGAGGCACTAGAAAATATGCTTTGATTTTGATAAAAATCAACCAATCCAGGATAGTTAAAACCTTTAACATTTTGCTTATTACTTTGATCAAATTGAATTTGCTCTGCCATAAACAAACGTTCTTGATCTGGGTATGGTAAAGGTTTAATCAACATCACATATGCGAGTGTTAATACGCATAATAATGCCCCTAACGTTACTCCCATCGTACTTACGATGCTAAAAACAAAACCAGGCTTTTGCTTTAAGCTTATAAATGCTCGAGTCAGAACATATATAAACTGATTTAAAGCCCCTAAAGAATACTTATTCATCTGACTATCCTTGTTTTATTCACTGCTTTTTAAAGCATGAACCGCTGGTCGATTAATCAAAGATCTTAGAGGTATATAACAAGCTAAAAAGGTGATCAATGAAATTAAGCTCAATGTCACTACTGCTTGAGGTAATAACTGCCAGTTAATGTAACTTGCTAAAGCAGAACTAAAGCTAATAGTCATACCCAGCAAGAGTAAAATACTGACAACTAAGCCTACAACTACAGATAAACTATTGTCTTTTAGTATCATTAAAATTAAGTCATTTCGTTTTGCGCCAATCGCCATACGTGTGCCGATTTCAAAACGACGAATTTGCGTGCTGTAACTCATTACCCCATAAAGCCCTAAGCTTGCTAAAAAGAAAGTTAAACTCGCTAAAATAGCAGTGGTGATTGCCGTTGCCTTTTGAGTGAATAACCCTGCATCTTGGGTTTGTACTAATGACTCATACTTCTCAATCACCATAGATTTATTACTTTGCTGAATAACTTCAACTAGCTTTTCACGAGACAATTCTTGATTGGGCTTAAATTTAATTAACATACTACGTTGTGGTGCACTACTTGGCCCATAAACACGAAATGGTTGATCAATTTGGTTTGGCTGTATAATATTTTTAGCCACGCCTTTTATGGTATAAACCTGATCGTTACCTGGATTTACATTTATACCAACGGCACTGCCATTTGGTGCTAAATGACTAGCTAATGCTTCATTAATAATCCACACATTATTACCATCTTTAATGTCTGCCTTAGAGAAATTTTCACCATCAATTAATGGCTGCTCTAATAAACTAAAATAGTCATCAGCAATGCTTTTTATAAAAATGGTGTAGCGCTCTTTACGTACTAAATCATTAATTGGCCACTGCCAAAAACGACTTAAAGGTGAACTTGAGTGGCTTAGTGATTCAACTTCTGGACGCGCAGCGATTTGTGCTTGTATATCTGTCATTATCGGCCCAAAAGCTTCATACTCTGGCCACTCCATGCCTGAATAAACTAAATTTAAATAAGATAAATTATTCGTTTTAAAACCTGCATCTTCATTTAATGAATCAAGTGAGTGTTTAAATAAATTAGTATTAACAAAAATTAAAGCTGCTGCGATCGCCACTTGGGTGATCACTAATACTTGACGTGTTTTCTTAGAAACCTGGGCACTGTTACCCTTACCGCTTGATTGTAAGCTCTGGTTTAAAGTTTTATAACGAATTGTTTTAGCGCTTACTTTGGCAAAAAAGTAAGCCAAACTCATCACAATCACTACAGCTGATAAAAATGAAAAACCATTTAATGTTAACTCAGCCACACGAGGTAAAACATCGCTTAAATAATGTTGCAGAATATAAAACCCTGAAACAGCAATTACTAAAGCCACCCCAATTGATAGCAGCATCAAAACACCCGCTTCAATTAATAGCGCATTAAATAATTGCTTTTTATTGGCTCCCATTGCCGCTCGAATTGCCATGCTATGCTGTTGCTGTGCAATACGAGAGATAAATAAATTAGCAATATTGGCGCTAGCGATAATAACTAGACCAAATACACCCGCCAATAAGAAATATATGATTGTATGACTATCGCCTAAAACCAAACTATTAAAACTATGGAGCTTCATTTGCAAAGTCCAATCATTTAAAAAAGTGACGCCACCTACATTATCTCGCCAAATTTGATTCTCTGCGGGGGTAATTTCTTGCTCTATTTGCTGAACTGTTTTTGCTGAGTCTAATTTACCTACAAAAGTTGCTAATGGAATAATTCGACCCCAACTTTCTTTAGAGCCTGTATCTAAATTATAATCCCAAGGAAGCCATACTTGCGTTTTACGGCCTCTTTGTTCAATTTCAGGTTCAACAAATTCGGCAGCTGTCACTCCCACGATTGAAAAACTCACGCCACTAAACTCTATTTTTTGCGATAAGATATTTGCATCACTTTTAAATTCATTTTGCCAAGTTTCAAAGCTTATAACAGCAACTGGGTTATGTGCATCGAGCTGCTCGGTTTGTTCAAATCGACGCCCTTTAGCCATAGATATATCTAATAATGAAAACCACTTAGGAGTAACATAACCCATTTTAAAACTAGGCTGTTTAGGTGAGCTTGTTAAAATATTATCATCGTAATGAATAAGCGCAGCTTCACTAAAGTGAGTTTGATTTTTATAAAAATGAATCAATCCAGGATAAGTAAATAAATTATTATCTACTTGACCATTTTGCATGATTTGACTTTGCACTACGCGATATAGTTTTTCTTGTTCTGGATAAGGCAAAGGTTTTATTAACATGACATAAGCCAGAGTCAACACACATAAAAGCGCACCTAAGGTCAAACCCATAGTAGTAATAACACTCGCTATAAAACCGGGTGTTTTTTTAAGGCTTTGCCATGCTTGTTTTATTAAATAGCTAAAATGATTCATAAAATATTCTTTTCCTTGAAATCACTAAAATCAAAAATTTGTAAATGCTTACTCACTGCCTCTAAGGGCATGAATAGCGGGGTTATTTATATAAGCCCTTAAAGGCCAATAGCAGGCAAACAATGAAATAAAGCCGATTAAGCATAATGTAATGGCTAAAATAGGTAGTAATTCCGATGATATATAAGCCACCAGCACATCAGATAAACCAATATAAATGGTCAGTAACGCAATAAAACTACTCGCAAAACCCAATAAAATGGCACTGATATTATCTTTAATAATTAATTTGATCATATCTATACGTTTAGCACCTACAGCTAAGTGAGTGCCTATTTCAAAACGGCGCATTTGCGTGCTGTAACTTAAAATGCCATATAAGCCTATAGCAGCCAAAAAGAAAGTTAAAATGGCTAATCCTGCACTTGTAAGCGCTGTGGTATATTCGGTAAATAATAGTTTTTTACGACTATTCGATAATGGCTCATAAGAGAATAATGTAATTTGGCTGCTGACTTGTTTGATCAATTTAGCAATTTCAATACGTGATAGTTCTTGCCCTGGTTTAAACTGGATCATCATCATATTTTTTGTTAATCGACTGGTGTAATACACTCTTGGTCTGATGTTTGTTCTTCCTGGTAATTGCACACCTTTAACTATGCCTACAATCGTTAAATCATCATTAAACTTCATACCTAATACGTTACTATCAGATGATAGTTGCTTGGCAAAAACATCATTAACGATCATAAAATCTTTTTGATCTTTAATATCTGATTCAGTAAAAAAATCACCAGCCAATAATCTTTGCTCTATCATGGTGAAATACTTGTCATCGATAAACTTGCCACCTGGTGTAAAGCGCTTTTCGGTTTCATTTTGTGTTAATGCCCAGGTACCAAAACCCATTAATGGAGAAGTTGACTGACTAACAGATTCAACTTGGGGTAATTCAAGTAACTTAGCTTTAACTGCCAACATATGTGTTTGACGATTATCTTGTTTTGAATCACTTGGCGGTGCAACACCTAATACTAGATGTGAAATATTATCAGTATTAAAGCCGCCATCTTTATTTATGGTATTAATCGCATCTTTAAATAAAATAATATTAACAAACACCAGCACTGTAACAATGGCAACCTGACTGATTATTAGTACCTTACGTGTTTTTTTAGATACCTGAATGCCGGTACCTTTACCGCTAGACTGTAAACTTGCATTAAGAGAGTGATAGTTGATCATGCGCGCACTTAAACGGGCAAAAAATAAAGCAAAACTCACAACACAAGCAACAGCTGCTAATAAGGTAAACATGTTAATTTTAAGCTCGTCTACGCGAGGCAGTTGTTCAGCCAAAAAGCTTTGTAGAACATAAAAACCAAAAGTAGCAATTATCAAGGCTATCAGGCTCGATAAAAACATTAATAAACCCGTTTGAGATAATAATGTTTTAAATAACTGCTTTTGACTTGCACCAAGGCTGGCATGGATAGCAAGCGCCCTTTGCTGCTCTGCAGTGCGGGAAATAAATAAATTTGCGATATTTGAGCAGGCAATGAGCACTAAACCAATCACCCCAGCTAATAATAAATAAACGGTATTTTCACTATCACCTAAAATAAGCGAGTTAAAGTCATGCAGTTCAATACCGATTGACCAACCAGTGAAGAACTTTCTTCCTGCAACTTGTGCTCTCCAATTATCACTAATTAAAGAGGTTAATTGCAGATCTATTTGCGTTAGGGATTTATCAGAGTTTAATTTACCAACAAACATTAAACTACCATCATCATTACCCCAAGCTTTACGGTCTCTTGGGCCAATACTATTGTAATCCCAAGGTAAATATACGTTAGTTTTTAAGCCTGTAGCTAATAGCTGTGGTTCTATAAATTTTTTTTCAAGCACACCGATAATACGGTAACTTACACCTATAAATTCAAGTTTTTGATTTAAAATATCAGGGTCTAAGCCAAACTCTTTTTGCCATGTTTCATAGCTTAAAATAGCCACCGGATTATAAGTATCAATTGCTTCCGTTACTTCAAAGCTGCGGCCAATTGCCATTTTAGCATTAAGTAAACCAAACCATTTAGGCGTAATAAAAGTAGTGCTTAATGTCGGTTGTTCTATTTTTGAGGTTAATACTCTTGCATCGTAATACATTAAGGCTGCATTACTGAAAACAGTTTGTTTTTGATATAAATGCATTAAATTTGGATAGGTGAATGCACGGCCATCGATGCGTGATTCATTATCTATTAGTTGATGCTCTACACTATAAAGTTTTTCTTGTTCTGGATAAGGTAAAGGTTTAAAAATTAAAACATAAGCCAATGTTAAGATACATAACAAGGCGCCTAAAGTAGTGCCCATTGTTGCTAAAACACTGGCCACAAAAGCGGGTTTTTGTTTTAAGCTAAACCATGCTTGTTTTTGTTGGTATAAAAATTGGCTCATGATGATAATTCTCTATTCAAAAATAGCCTATATGTCATATCACATATAGGCCTTTACCATGTGGTGGTTAGTCACTTCCGCGAAGTGAATGAATTGCAGGACGATTGATAAAAGGACGTAATGGCCAGTAACAAGCAAATAAAGAAATTAAGCTAATTAAGGCAACTGTTATTACAAATAAAACAAGTAAAGACAGGTTGATATAGTCAGCTAGCGCCTCAGAAAACCCGAGATACAAAGCGATTAATATCAATATACTTAAAATCATGCCTAAAATAACAGATGATAAATTATCTTTTATAATCAAGCCGATTAAGTCAAAGCGTTTTGCACCTATCGCTAAACGAGTGCCTATTTCAAAGCGACGCATTTGCGTGCTGTAACTTAAAATACCGTACAAACCAATTGCCGCTAAAAAGAATGTGATCACAGCAAGCACAGCACTTGTAATAGCTGTTGTATATTGGGTAAATAATAATTGCGATTTTTGTGTATCTAATAATTCCATTTCAAAAATATTATATTGACTAGTCACACTTGTTAGCACTGAAACAACTTGCTCTCTAGATACAATAGACTCAGGTTTTAATTGCATTATCATCGCGTTTTCAGCTAAAGATGTTGGCACATAAGTCCTCAGTATTGACTCATCCGTATCACCTGGAATATGAATCGGTTTTACTATGCCAATAATTGTCGTATGTTCATCACCTCCAAAATTGATCTGTTTACCAATCGCACTTTCAGATGGTGAAACCCTTTTTGCAAAAGCTTCATTAACAATTGCAACTCTGTTTTCATCTTTAATATCTGCAACCGTAAATAAATCACCTTCAATTAAATTTTGTCCTATCATTTGAAAGTAATTTTGATCTATGCGCTTTGACTCTGGCGTAAAACGCTCATTAGTGGCTACGACTGTAGTTGCCCAAATATTAAAACCATTTAATGGCGAGTTCGCTTGTACAACTTGCTCTATTTGAGGCAGAGCTTCTAGTTTTTCACGCACTTCATTCATTATTTGCTTGCGCATATCACGCTCAGGAAGCGTAGTTCCAGAGCTTGCGAAAGTGACATACATTAAATTATCAGTATGAAAACCGATATCTTGATTGATGGTTTTAACTGAATCTTTGAATAAGCTGATATTTACAAAAACAAGACATGTAACAACAGCTACTTGACTAATAATTAAGAATTTACGGATATTCTTAGATACTTGAATACCTGTACCTTTACCACTTGATTGCAAGGTTGAATTAAGCGCACGATAGTTAATCATACGGCTACTTAAGCCTGCAAAAAACAGCGCCAGTAGTAAGCTAATCGATACAGCTGAAACTAAAGTAACCCAGTTAATCATTAACTCATCTACTCTAGGTAGCCTTAGCGCTAAAAACTGCTGCATTACAAAAAATCCTAATGTGGCAATCACTAAAGCGATCACAACTGAAAGAAACATTAATAATCCCGTTTCAGAAAAAATCGTTTTAAATAACTTACCTTTTGTAGCACCTACTGCAGCATGAATCGCTAATTGACGCTGTTGCTCTGCTGTGCGAGACATAAATAGGTTAGAGATATTGGCACAGGCAATTAATACTAAGCCAATTACACCTGCTAATAACAAATAAACCGTATTTGTACTATCACCTAGAATTTTATTTTTAAATGGTACGGCTTTCATTTCAATGTTCCAGCCATTAAAAAACTCTACTCCAGCAACTTCTTCTCTCCATTTATCATTTACAAGCGGTGTTAAAGTTTGAGAAATTTGCTCAAGGGATGAACCTGAAGTAATTTTACCTATAAACATTTGACTAGAATTTATATTGCCCCAAGAGCCTCTGCCTCTTTCACTTTGACCATTATAATCCCAAGGTAAAATAACCTGAGATTTTAAACCTGTCGCGGCTAAAGCTGGTTCTATAAATGATTGATTTAATATACCTACAACATTGAAACTCACACCTTTGAATGTTACTTTTTTATTCAAAATATCAGAGTCTGAAGCAAACTCTTTCACCCAAGTATCATAAGTTAAAATGGCCACAGGGTTATTGGTATCTAATGCTTCCGTCGGTTCAAATTTACGACCTAAATGCATTCTTGCATCTAACATAGAAAACCACTTTGGCGTGACATATAAAGTATTTAACGTTGGCTGAGAATCTGCAGACGTTAGTACATCTTGATCGTAATAAATCAAGGCACTATCTTCATAGGCAGTTTGATTTTTATAAAGGTATATTAAACCAGGGTAAGTAAATGCAGATGCATTGGTTTCACCTGCACTATCTCCAATATGATGCTCAACAAGATGTAAGTTATCTTGATCCGGGTATGGCAATGGCTTAGCGATAAGCACATATGCCAAAGTTAAAATACATAGCAAGGCACCTAAGGTTGTGCCCATAGTGGCAAGTACCGTTGTTACAAAACCTGGGTTCTTTTTTAAGCTCGCCCAAGCTTGTTTTTGCTGATAGATGAATTGACTCATACAGCCGCCTTTAACTCTGGCGTTGTTAAAATTGCACCATCAAGTAATTTAAGTTGTGTACGTGCCATATCTGCATAACGTGGGTCATGCGTTACCATACAAATTGTTGTACCACTCTCATTTAGTTTTTCAAGTACATCCATTACTTGGTCACCACTTTTAGAATCTAAGTTACCTGTAGGCTCATCCACTAGCAAGATTGCAGGATTAGCAACTAATGCACGGGCTATTGCAATACG
>Ga0209396_1006315_pt1 | contig 10930 bp, 6 predicted proteins | sample GOMGulsemesocosm_6_FD_184638 | JGI IMG/M metagenome (GOLD analysis project Ga0209396, IMG submission 184638) | Methane-oxidizing microbial communities from mesocosms in the Gulf of Mexico - GOM8C Gulf of Mexico (SPAdes) (version 2) | ecosystem: Environmental > Aquatic > Marine > Cold seeps... | reverse complement strand
ATACTCAAGCTATTATTAGTCACCCTTTAGCTAAGCAAATTATTGCCACTAGTGTTGCCAATGAAATCTTTAATCGCGGTGGTATTCATGCGGTTAGAGAGCAAACAGGCGCAACCATCGCCGAAATTGTAAAAGCTTTTATTATTGCCAAAGAAGTGTTTTCACTTGATGATATTTGGCGTGAAATAGAATCCCTACAAGAGTCTGTCTCTGCACAAACTCAAATAAAACTGCTGGTGGAAGTACAGCGTTTTTATCGTCTGATGGCAATTTGGTTTATTAATCACGCCAATGCAGATGACAGTATTGCCATGATAGTGCAAAGGTATTCTCCGGGGATAAATACTTTGCAGCTACTTAATGGTGATGAAATTACTTTACCTTTTTCACCGGTAGATGAGTCACTTTATCAATTAGAAAATGAGGCTGATGGTTTAGCTATTGTTGAGAAAATTCATCAATTGAAAGTATCGAGTGTGGTGTTTTGTGACATTGTTAAAACTGCTTTTGAGTTGAACTTGTCGGTAAATAAAATACTGCCGTGTTATTGCCAAGTCAGTAAATTGCTAGGTCTATCATGGTTAATAGAGCAAACCGAAATGGTACAAACTAAAGATCATTGGTCAAGGTTAGCACGTTTTAGTTTGTTACTTGACCTGCTTGAGTTTCGTGAAAAGCTTGTTGTTACTATCGTTAATGGTAATCCAACAACCTCGCCTGATAGCGCCATTGAGCTCTGGGCAGCAAGTAAGGTCTTAGACTTAAAAAGAGTATCAAGGGTAATCGATGATTTAAAATCGGCGGGTAGGGTGCATATTGATAAATTGTATTTTGCTAATAGGCAAATACGCACCTTACTGGCCTAAGCTTCTTGTCTAGCTAAATCGATATCAGTGTTTCATTCTTAGTGATAGCTTCGCATTTGCTTGTTAAAGTGGGTGTGAGGCTATTTTAGGTAAGGCCTATAGTCTATGATTTTGTATTTTTTATTTAACTGTTCAAGTAGTGCATTATTTTCTCTTAAAAACACATTAAATTCTTCAATGATTTCCGGGTGTTTTATTGTTGAAAAGTGAAAGTTATAAACGTCGTATCTATATCTTCGATCAATAATGCTTGTGTCTGACGGCTTACCTAGCTCTCTGAGGTAATATTGAATAACACTTGGCTCCATGTCTATACCATCAATATTTCCGGCTATAAGTTGCTGAACCAAAATTTTTGTCGAAACATCTTCATATAATTTAACTTGTCCACTTTTTATTTGTTCTATCCAATGTGTTGGATAAAAACCTAGCAGTGTACCAATAGACTTAAATTTCGATTTGTTTCTGTTAAGTGATGATTTCAAAACAGAGGTTCCAGCAACTAGTTTTATTGTTGGGTCACTAAAGATAAAACTAGTGGCTGTATTTTTATTTGCATACCAGCGTGAATTATCTGGATATTTGAAATCAATTTTATCTTCAACTAACCATCTATCAAATCGTTTTATCGGCAAGGGTAAGTAGGTAAATTGGTAGCCTTTAGCGGCAGCAAAGGTATCTAATAGCTCTCTTGTATGAGTATTTCTATTAGATTTGAATTCATATAAAGGGTAATAAGACACGTCTTCAACGCCAATAATGAATTCTAGTGCTTGCAAATTTGGAAAGTAAATAAGTGTCAACAAACAACATACCACGTAGATATTCTTATTATTTATTTGTTCCATGGTTATTTCACTTATACACTTTTATACATAAGTTATAGAAAATAAATAGTGTATTGCAGGACGAATTTATCATGAATATGTCGCTTTTTTTGTAATCCACCATAACTAAAGTATGGCTAGTTATTTATTTTTTGCGCGAACTTACACGTGTTTGTTCGACTTTATTTTTTATAATCTGAAAGCATATTACTCGTGGTTAGTAATGGCTAGTGACACTGAGATGTCTGCTATTGCTATAAAAATAAAGTAGTTAATTATTCATTATTTAATAGCAATAATAATAAATCACCACGATTTTAAATTTATCTATAACCTCAGGTTATGGGGGAGCAATAAAGCGTCAATTGTTAAAAGTGTAATTTAAGTTCATGGTTAATGTGAATCAAATGAAACTAAATGATCAGGCCAACATTAAGTCTGACTAATTATAAAGCAAGCGAAATTACAATGGTGAATATCATGAAAGATAGAGCAATGTTTACGTTAAAATTATCACACTTGAGTTTATGTGTCTTAACTGCACTTACTTCTCAAGCTGCCTTAGCTGCAGAGAAAGCAGAAATAAAAGAGGAAGAAGTTGAACGTATATCCGTTATTGGTAGTAATATCAAACGTGCAACGGATGTCAGTACTCTGCCAGTAACTTCTTTGTCGGCAGAAGACATTGCAAATACTGGTGCAATGAGTGGTGATGATTTAATTCGCTCTATCCCGCAAATGGGGGCGGTAAACTTTGGCGCATCAACGGGTAATGGTGGTGTTAATGATGCGCGTGGTGATGTTGGTTCAGTGAACTTACGTGGCGTCGGCTCAGGAAATACCCTTACCTTGCTTAATGGTCGTCGTTTAGTTAATCACCCAGGCACACAATCAGAAAACTTTGTGCCAGTTACTACCGTTAATACCAATACGCTGCCAGTATCAGGTTTACGTTCTCTTGAAATTCTTCGTGATGGTGCTGCCGCTATTTACGGCTCTGATGCTGTTGCTGGTGTGGTGAACTATGCGTTAGATACAAATTTTGAAGGCTCTAGAGTTGATGTGAAATATGGTCAATCACAAGGCACGTCACTTGATGAATTAACGTTTAGTTATTTAACCGGTCTAGAGTTTAACCAAGGCAAAACACACCTAACTGGTTCATTTACTGGTTATCAACGTAATGGCATGATGGCATCAGAAAGACCCTATTCTGCTAGCCATGATTTACGTGAATATCCCACCTTACCTGAAGCATTTATTGGTGATACGCAATTAGATAACCGCAGTACTAGTACTCCATGGGGAGAATTCAGCTCTCCAAGCTTAAAGACCTTCCATCTTCAACCTGACACTATGTCTGGCTGTGTTGATTCACCGCTTGCAGTAGAAGGAGTTTGTGTTGATAAAGGTAGTACAGGTCGAGATATTCGCTTTGATCGAGGCACAACCCGCTCTTTAGTTTCAGATGTAAACCGATACAACCTTTATGCTCATTTAACCCATGAAATTACAGATGATTTAGAATTTTTCTCTGAGGCAATTTATTATAGTGCCAACGCTGAACGTACTCGTGAGCAAACACATAATTTAACAGCACAACGCTTTAAAATTTCTGCTGACGCAGCATATAATCCCTTTGGTGAAGAAATTTCACTGCGCAAGTATCGTCCAATTAACACTGGTGTACGTAAAGTTGAAGTTGATGACACTAGTTATCGATTCTTAGCTGGCTTACAAGGTTACTTTGGTGAATGGGAATGGGAAAGTGCAGCTTTCTATAGTGAAGCTGAGACTAATGATGTTGCCAATCGCGTACAAGTAAGTGCTTTTCAAAAAGCAATAAATAGTACCGATGTAAATACTGCTTATAATATTTTTGCCGGTGCTGATGTAAATAACCCGAATACCATAGGCAATATTCCATTGGTATCCCAAGATATACTTAATCAATTTATGGTTGATGTGCACAGAGACTCAAAAACTAGTCTAGCGTCAATTGACTTTAAAGCCAGCAATAGTGAAGTCTTTGAACTGCCAGCAGGTGATGCCGGTCTTGCGTTAGGTGTTGAGTTTCGTCATGAAGGTTTCGAAGATGATCGTGATTCTTTATTAGATGGTAGTACACCTTTTGTTGATCAAATCACCGGTGAAACCTTGTCACCGAGTGATGTTATGGGTAGTAGCCCAACAGAAGATTCAAAAGCGAGTCGTAATGTAGCATCTGCTTTTGCTGAGCTTATTCTTCCACTAATTGATTCCGGTGATCAGTATGCTGAGATCCAGCTTGCGGCGCGTTATGAAAACTTCTCTGATGTAGGTAGTGCGTTAAAACCTAAAATAGCTTTATTTTATAAGCCCACTGATTGGTTGAGCTTACGAGCATCTTATGCAGGCGGGTTTAGAGCACCAGGTTTAGCACAAACTACTGCGACCGCAGTACGTAGTAATACTTTATACGACCCAGTACTTGATGACAGCTATGCTGTAATTGATATTCGTAAACCAAGTGACAATTTAACACCTGAAGATGATGTGAATACCTCAGTAGGTTTAATATTAGAGCCAACTGAAAACTTAACCATTAACTTAGATTTTTGGAAACTTGAACAAGAAAACTTAGTAGGTATTTTATCGGGTAACTCTCACTTGCTTTATGATTCTCTTTTACGAAGTGAGGGGTCAAGTAATTCTGCAGTAATCCGTGATCCGGATACTCAAGAAGTTGTTCAAATTAATAATGTTTATGAGAATTTAGATAAAAGAGAAATCTCAGGTATTGATATTGGTTTGGTGTATGACTTTGAAACTTCTTTTGGTGATTTTGAATTTAGTGCTAATGCTGCTCATTTATCTAAGTTTGAACAAGTTGCTGACCCTATTTCTGCACAGTTAGTTGCCGCTCAAGAAGCTGGTAATCCTGCAGTACCAGAAGACAGAACTATTGCTAATGTAGGTGATTTAATTAAGAAAAATGGTAACCCTGAATGGCAAGCAAGAACATCATTGAACTGGAAGCTTAATGAATGGGGACTTGGTGTTAGTGCTAAATTTACCAGTGACCTAGAAGATACAAGTACTACAGCAATCGTTGATGATGAAGTAATGAACTTACCTGTTGATAGTTATACTACGGTTAATGTTTATGGTTCTTATAACTTTGCTGATGGCAATATGTTAGAAGGCATGAAAGTCAGAGTTGGTGTGCGTAATATCTTTGATGAAGAGCCACCGTTAGCTGATGAACTTGCTCATGGCTATTTTGGCTCTATGCATAGTAACCGCGGACGTTACCTGTATATGAGTCTTAGTAAATCATTCTAAGCCTTTGAAGATCTATATTAACACTTAGATAAAACCATATGGCTCGACTAATTAACCTTATTGAAGGGATTAGCCGAGCCATATTTCCTTTCCCTTCAAGTTATTAAGATAAAATTATGAAGAACTTATTGCTTACTTGCTCATTATTACTTTCAGGTGCTTTGCTGGCGTCTTGTACCTCAACTCAGTTAGAACAAAGTGACAATGCGCAAGCATGTAGTAGTGGCGCAGTTCGCATTACCACAGACTTTGCGACTGCTCGTATGGACGAATGTAAATTGGTGGCAGAAAATGAATACCTGATCACCCTAGTACCAGAGAATACTCCGGTGAATACCCCGATTAATTCAAGCCCCTGGTATGCTTTTAAAATTCAAGCGGACCAAGCCACAGATATTACCATTACCATGAAAGTTCGTGGTGATGTACATAGATATCCACCTAAAATTAGCCGTAATGGCGGTGCTTGGCAGCTGCAGAAGCACAAAATTAAGGGGGATCGTTTAATTATGAAGATTGCTGCTTCGCCAGAGCCTATTTTGATTGCAGCACAAGAAATTATTAATAACCAATACTATGTTGATTGGGCTAAGGATTTAACTGCAAATGGCAACACTACACACAGTCTTTTAGGTAACTCAACTCAAGGTCGCCCAATTTATAAAATAGAGCATAAAAATGATAAGGCTAAAGAGTGGCTGGTTATTCTAGGTCGTCAACATCCACCTGAAATTACCGGTGCTTTGGCTCTATTCCCTTTTGTAGAAACACTTTTATCAACGAGTGAAATGAGTCAACGTTACCTTGAAAAGTATAATATTTTGGTTATTCCAAATATTAATCCTGATGGTGTTCATGCGGGCAATTGGCGCAGTAATGCTAACGGTTTAGACTTAAACCGAGACTGGAATGACTTTACCCAAGTAGAAATTCGTTTAATTAATGACTATTTACAGGGGCTGGTAGCACAGGGTCAAAAGATCAAATTTGCGGTAGACTTTCATTCAACTAAGCGTGATATATTTTATAGTATGCCGGTTGATTATGGTGTTGAAGAAGCCTATTTTGTTAGACATTGGTTGGGCGATTTAGCTAAGGCTATGCCTCACTTTGATGTGGTAATAAAACCGGGTAACAACCCTGATTTAGGTGTATCAAAACAATATTTCTCTGATAAGTTTGGTGTTCATGCCATTACTTATGAAGTGGGAGATAATACTGACCGTGGTGAAATTAAGCGCATCGCTTTTAACTCGGCAAACTTGTTGATGGCTAATATGCTGTCAGACACTAACCATAATAAAGAATAGCATCATAAAGAGTAGGACTGAGCATGGACATATTTAGTAAAAACTTAATTCCGGTAGCGATGAGTTTTATCTTACTCTCGGCTTGCTCATCTGAAAATTCAGAGCAAAGTACTAAAACTACAAGTACTAAAAACCAAAGTAGCATAGCGCTAAGTAATAAAGCGAAAAGTAGTCTAGGTAAAGTCGATTTATTAATAACTAATGGCACCGTTTATACCGGTGAAAGTAGTGATGCTCAATCCTTGGATCTTGCTATTTGTGGTCAAATGATTTGTGGAATGTATGCTACTGGTGCTTACAAAATTGAGGCCACAACAATTATTGATGCTAAGGGCAAGGTTGTTAGTCCAGGATTTATTGACCCGCATACTCACAGTTTAGCTGAGTTACTAAGCAAAGATAAAAATGAGAATCTAAATTATTTAACACAAGGTGTCACCACTGTGGTTAATGGCAATGATGGTGGTGGCCCCGTTGATGTTCAAGCAACGGTAAATAGACTGAATGCTAATGGTATTGGCACTAATGTGGCGCTATTAGTGGGTCATGGCAGTATTCGAGAGCAAGTGATGGGGAGAGCAGAGCGCTTTGCTACCCCTGAAGAACTCAAAGAGATGTCGTTATTGATGGCAACCGCAATGGAGTCTGGCGCTATTGGTTTATCAACCGGTTTATATTACGTGCCAGGAAGCTATGCTAATACCGATGAAGTGATTGCACTGGCTAAAATTGCTAGTAAGTTTGGTGGTATTTATGATACCCACTTACGTGATGAAAGTACTTTTAATATTGGTTTTACCGCAGCACTCGATGAAGCAATTAACATTGTTGATAAAGCCGATATCCATTTACATTTAGCCCATATAAAAGCGCTAGGTGTTGATGTTTGGGGGCAAAGCAAACAAGCAATAGAAAAAGTTGAACAAGCGCAAAAGCGTGGTATATCCATTTCTGCTGATCAATATCCTTGGCTAGCATCGGGCACCAAGCTACGTAGTGCGGTTATGCCTAAATGGGTCATGGCTGATTCAAAAGTAGCTTTTCATCAACGATTAAATCAAACTGATTTAGCTGCACAGCTAGCACGAGAAATTACCGAAAACATCCGCCGTCGAGGTGGTCCAGAATCTCTTGCGATTACTGAGTTTAAAGATAAAAGTTTGGTTGGTTTAAACTTACAGCAAGTGTCTGATTTAAAAAAATTATCAGTAGTTGATACTGCAATCTGGATGGTTCAGCAAGGTGATGTAAGAGTAGCATCATTTAACATGTCACCTAAGGATGTTGAAAACTTTATGGTACAACCTTGGGTGGTAACTTCCTCTGATGGCACTAACGGCCATCCACGAAAATACGCGAGTTTTCCAAAAAAATATCAAAGCTATGTTGTTGAGAAAAAACTACTTGATTTAGCGACTTTTATTAATAAAAGCTCATCGCAAACAGCTAAAATTCTAGGTCTTGAAGATCGTGGTATTTTAAAACAGGGTTACAAGGCTGATATTATTGTTTTTGATGAACAAGCCTTCGCACCAAAAGCTGACTTTAATCAATGGAATAAATACTCTGTTGGTGTTGAGCAGGTTATCGTTAATGGAAAATTAGTGATTGAAAATGAGCAATATCAACATATCTTAGCAGGTGAATTTGTCCATTAGTCAACGTTTTATTTGACCAAGATTGAATAGACCAAGTTCGATAGCTATAGCTTGTTTTTTAACTACTATTAAAAGGAGTTAAAAAACAATGTTGAGTGTCTATGTTTTTCATTAGAGTTACAGTGCTACTCGTTCTTTGTAGTACTACTTTCCTACATCATGCAGCTTCTGCTAGTGAACCAATAGTCATTAGGGCTGCGGTAGCAATAGAATTTAAAGATGGTTTACACAGCCGTTATTTAAAATATATTGCCAAGCAATTAGGTATGGAAATAAACATTACCACTATGCCGTTTGCTCGTCGTATGAAGGAACTTAAAAAAGGTAATCTAGATATTATTGTAGGTATACAGTATTCAAAATTACGGGCAGAGGAACTCATTTATATCTTTCCTGCGTATGAAAAACTGTCTTTTAGGTATTTCTCTTTAACTCAACATACTGAGAATATTAAAAGTTATCATGACTTGGTAGGGAAAACGATAGGAGTGATACGAGGATCAAAATATTCCCCCATATTTGAACAAGACAGCGAATTTCAAAAGTATTCTTTCAACAACTTAAAAACTAATATTGATATGTTATTACATGGACGTATCGACCTCTTTATTCATTATGAAGAAAGTACGATACTCATGCTGAAATCTATGCGGGTTGATCATCTAATAAACATGACAAATCATCAACCAAAACATGGTTATGAGCACTACCTCGCTATTTCAAAAAACTCACCATTGGCAGCTAAAACTGAGCAGTTTAAAGCAATTGTTGAACGAGGAATTGGCCAACAAGATTTTATCCAGCTAAGGCTTGACCATTATCAGAATAATAAGCATTGAGCTGCCCTATCTTGTAATATTATATTTGCTTAGTTATAGCCCAGTACATAGCTTTCTGTTGATTCATCAAGGGCAGTAAAATAACGCATTAACGGTGCTTGTGTCTTTTCTTGAGTTATTTCTTTAACGCTTGATGCTGTCTCTATTGGTTGTTCTATGTCTTGCGTGTTATCAGTAGTGTTGTTCATCTTATTTACCTTATTTAATGGTATGGATTAATAATGAGGTGATAACTCATCATCTAACCTTTTATTAGATAATAAAATGACTAAAGCTTTGCTTACCTATAAATAAGGGTTATACCCAAACAATAACGAATGTTTAAATATTACCTTGGGTTATACCTTGCTTATATATAGGAATGAATGTTTTATAGTGTGATTGTATATACTCGATTACACACCACCTATTTTTGGAACCTATATGCGACAGTTTATTTCACTTCTTTTTTTGGTCATTTCTTTAGGTGGCTTACAAAATGTAAGTGCCAACGAGGCGCATAGCATTAAAGGACGATTACTCAATGAAGTACAACAACCATTGAGTAATATAGCTGTTACCATAAATAACAAGTCAGTTTTCAGTGATCAACACGGCCATTTTGTTATACCGGTTAATGATGAGGATATTTATCAGCTGAGCTTTGAAAATAAAGGTTACTTTCCTAGTATTCAAACCTTTAGTCACTTCGAATTATTCTCTAAAAAAGGCACAAAAAAGCAAGCTTCTATTGCTGATATTACCTTAGTGGCGAAAGTCAAAAAGCGGGTGATGTTGGCTTTTGGTGGTGATGTCATGATGGATCGTCGTTATTATAAACCTTATTTTGGTGACTCTATTTTGATTCATCCTGAAACTCGGCTCAGTGATAGCAAAGCGATTGTTGAAAATATAAAACCTTATATGAGTATTGCAGATTACGCTGCGGTTAATTTAGAAACACAAATCGCAGATAAAAAGCCTGGTGACCGCGCACCTAAGTCAGTTACCTTTTATTCTCGACCTGAAATACTCGACGCATTAGTTTGGGCGGGTGTTGATTACGTCAGTTTAGGTAATAACCATACTTATGATTATTTGGAGCCGGGTATGGCGTCTACCTTAGACTTTTTACAGAAAAGTCCGCTAGGTTTTTCAGGCGCAGGTATGAATGAAAAACAAGCGCTTAAAGCGCATCGCGATACTATAAAGAATACTGAATTCTCTATGTTAGGTTATGTCGGTTGGGAAGGAAGTTCTGACCCGACACAAACAGCGAACCATAAACATGGCGGTGCTGCTTATGGTTCAATGACTAATATTCTTAACTCAGTGCAACAAGAGGTCAATCAAGATAGGGTTACCATAGTGCAATACCATGGTAGTCAGGAATATGCCAATAGCCCAACGGGTGTTACTGAGCAAAGATTAAAATCGGCGCTAGATAATGGTGCGGCACTAGCCATTGCTCATCATCCACATGTAACACAAGGGCTAGAGTTATATGACAACAAGTTAATTGCTTACTCTATGGGGAACTTCATCTTTGACCAAAATTTTAGCGCAACACAACATAGTTTTATTTTGTATGTTTGGTTGGATGAAGGTACGTTTCATCGTGCAGAAATAGTACCGCTATACGTTAAAGGTTATAAACCAACACCCGCTACAGGCTCTAATCGCTATACGGTAATGAAGCGTCTAACCGAGCTTTCTAAGGTGAGAAATACCCTTATTAGCCAATCAGGTGGCCATGGTGTGATCACCGCTAAAACACCGATTGTTAAAGTGAAATCTGCTAATAATTCACAGATTAACGTTAAGCCAGCTGCTGACATATCCGTTAAACATCAACTAACTTTTTCCCAAGGTAGCAAGGTAGCTAATTTGTATGACTTACCGTGGGACAAACAGCTTAGTGAAGTTTTGATAGACGATGAACAGGTAAAATATCGCCTAGGAAAAAACTTAGTAAATGGCAGTAACTTTGAAAGCTTTGCAACCTTTGATAGCCCAGAGCGAGGTTTATTTTTTGATAGAAGTGTAATGAGCTTAAATAATTATGGTGTTAGTGGTAATACAAGTATTGCTTTGGCACTGAATAATCAACAAGCAACGTCTTTTGGG
>Ga0209396_1006308_pt1 | contig 10937 bp, 5 predicted proteins | sample GOMGulsemesocosm_6_FD_184638 | JGI IMG/M metagenome (GOLD analysis project Ga0209396, IMG submission 184638) | Methane-oxidizing microbial communities from mesocosms in the Gulf of Mexico - GOM8C Gulf of Mexico (SPAdes) (version 2) | ecosystem: Environmental > Aquatic > Marine > Cold seeps... | reverse complement strand
AACATTAAAGCTGCCCATAATGCTGAGAGCTTTATTTTTATATTTATTTTAATGTTTTCTAATTCGCTCATTTTATTTCCAAAAATTATCTAAATGACAATAACGCCAGTGCAAAGGTAGTGCCAAAATATAAATCCTTCAATTGGTAAGTCCATTAGCATAAAGGTGTTCCGATGGTTTCATTGTCATTTCCCATTATAGGGAAAATAACTTGTAAAATATCCCATTAATGGGGAAGACGACAAAACGGTCTAAACATCAAATTATCTTAATGCCCTCTTTGTCGGAATAATTGCAGTGAATGAAATAAGAACTAAGGTCATTTTGTGCGTGTGTTGGAAGGTGTATTGTTAATAGTCTGCTATCAGCACAGAGCTATCTTAAATTTGAATTCAATTAACGACCTTTCTAGGCTCAAAGTTAACATCAATTGGTAGAAGGTCAACAACAGTAACGAGCTTGAAGCAAACCTTGGCTATTACAACTATGAAACTTCCGTTTTTAGCCATAAGCTGATCTAATTCTACTGATAAAATAACCTCATCTAATGTTCACTTTGATACGAAAACGGAGGTTCCTAATATATGAGTATATGGGGCTTTTTATGATAGCTTTTTGCCTGTGAGTCGTTCAACCTGAGTGTGAACAAAGCCACAAAAACTGTCAAAGAAGAAGAATATTTGTGAATGAAATTTGGGGGTATTTAACATCATCGCAACCATTTAAATAACTGAATGCTATACTTCGACTACATTCTTAGTCTTGGGGTACTAATGGAATCTCTTGCGTTAATATTCATTATTCCCATTGTGGTAGGTATTAGTTTAGCTTTATCTGAATTTGTATTATTTTTAGCAAAATACTCAAAAAAATCTGCCTTTTTACTAAATTTCCTATCAGCACTTGTTTTAATTATTTGTACTCTAGAATTATGTAGTATATTTATTTTTCAGACTTACTTTACTTTAATACCACCTATTTTCCGTGTCTTTTGGGTTGTGCTAACCCCTTTCTCAATTGCAATTATAATGCGGCTTAGGGATAAAGAAAGCCGAATAAAAACTGTTGGAGCAGTTACTGTTGCAGTAATAATCAACTTCTTCTATTTGCTTGCTGCATTTGAAATGTTAAATAAAGTGTAGACGATTGTCATTATGATTTTAACAAGCCAACATTGGTTCTAGTTCTCTATACTCTAATGCCTGTTTTTAGCTTAAACAAGCCCTATAAATGAGCAATAAATTTCAGTTAATATCGCCATAAAAGTTATCAAGTATGCACAACGTTAATGTCGGCTATTGGCTATCAGTTGACCTAAATAATTAGCGGTGGCTAACTTCAGCAATGCGCACTATCGAGACATGGTCACTTTTACCACATAGCAGACCTGAATCAGTCCACATAATTAAGCAAGTTAATGCTCACTTAGATACGAAAGAAGACCTTAGCCTTGGCTTATCTAGCAACATTTGAACTGATGAAAAATCAGCCCTGCGTTAGATAATAGAATTGTTCTAAATTTCATCAGGAATCTATAAAGTCAAAAATTCTAATTTGATTAGAAAATACCAAAGCGGACATTAGATTAATATGATTTTAGGTATTAAATTCTATGGCACTTCGGGGCACAAAGCGAGGTGGTAGGATAGAATACTTACATCTATGATGTTTTGTGGTATTTGATTCTATTTTACTAAGTCAGTTGGTCATAAATCTAGCTAATATACCTTGGTACAAAGTATGAAAAAATGAGCCAGCAAAGTAAACGCATCAAGTTAAGCTATTGAATTTTATAATGTATAAACCCTAAACCCCAACTAATTAGGTGGGGAAGAGAAAATTATTACTTATTCATATGACAAGTAGAAATTACTTTCTAACAAGTGACATTTGATAGTTTTGATAAGAACAATAACCATTTTTGACTTTTTGTTTGCTTAAAATTCCGTAATTGCTTTTTGAATTTGTAAGCTTACTAATAAATACTTGAGTGTTGTAATTTTGCCACTCACTATTTGCGACTATCGATTCGTTGTTGGTGCGGCAAAGGAGCTCTGCGGTTTGTTTATAGCGCTTACCAAAAAATACATTCACAATGTCTTTTGGTATTTCAGCTTCCTCATTTGTTGATGCCTTCCAAGCAGCAAAAGTCACTTGTAATTTATTTTTCGCTAATATTGCGTTATCCCCTGTTGTTAAGTAATGACTTAATACAGCCTTTTTATTAGAAGAATTGTTGCTGTTTTCAATAATAAATACACCAGATTGACCGCTTATTTCAAAAGTAGGCTGCTCACTATTTATATTGCTAACAATAAGTGCGGTCGCTTCATCAACACCAAAAGAGAAATGTGTATTCGTTTCGAGGGCGAGTGTTGCTAATCGACCTTGTCTGCCACGCTCTGAAAAGTGGGTGTCTAATATGCCCCAATGAAATAAGCCTAAACCACCCTTGCTATTAAAAGTGAGATCATCACTGAGTAAATCTTTATTGCAACTGTTTGACTTTTGGCAACCCTCTTGAGGTAGAGCGTCTTTTTTGGCTCCTCTAATAATTGCTACATTACTTTGACCGTTAGTGATCATCGGTATGTTCATTTTAGAGAAAACACCGCCTGACATTACTGCGGTGCCAGCGCTGGTGCCACCAATGATAAGGCTATTGCTAGCAAGCTTTTCTTTTATCATTTTGAGGGCTTCATTGTCCGAGCCATCATAATTAATGAAAGCTTTTAATGTTAAAGACTGATCGCCACCATTAATGAAAATACCATCGGCTTGTGAGATAGCCTGTACAACTTTTTCTGGGAATAAGCAGTATTCAAGTTGCTGCTTAACTAAGTCAGGGTAAATAAATTCTCTATTAGCAGAGCCTTGTACTGCTAACCTTGTTACAGCTAAATTTTGACAAATTTGATTTCTATTGCCTCTTTTTTGTATAAGTGTATTTAACGTGGCATCAAGTGGAAGCCATTCTGTATCTCCTCCTGCTTGAGTAAAGGCAGATTGGTAGAAGTCTACCGCTTCAAAAGGATCACGTGCTGATGCTGTTAACACTAATATTTTAGGGGCTGTTTTTGTGGTTAATTGCTGGGCCGACACAACAAAATTTTGATAAATTTCGGTAGAAAAAACATTGGTTGATTGTGTTAAGGCAACACCTTCTTTTAGACGAACGGTTGTATTTTTTTCTAAAACGGGCTGTTCTAATAAATCTAACAATAAATAATACTCAGCATCGTTAATTTGATGAGTAATTCGTTGGTTATCATATTTCTTAAATAACGTTCTTAAGTTGGATTTAGATAATAATTTTTGTTTTTCTTGCTTTGAAATTAACGTTAACAGCCTAATTAGTTTTTTTTGATTTCGTAGGTTGAAGTGTTCAGGCCAAGTTTTTTTTACTAAATTTATTGTTTTTTTATCAATTTGATAAAGCGCGCCTTTTTTACCTTCCTTAATTTGTAATTCATTTGTAACTGTATTGAATTTACAGTTTTTAATTGACATTGATGAACAGGTTTTAAGGCCACCTCCCACTAAAAATAATTTACTCTGATTGTTTGTTGTTTTTGCAGAAGTTGTTACGCATATTAATGATAATAGCGACACAATTAAAGAAATTCGTTTCATTTTGTTTTGTTCCAGTAATTATTTGTTCGGCAAAAACAAACAAGGCTTAATGTTAAAATACTGTTGACAACCAGCAAAGACAGCGGTATTTATAAATAAGCAACTTTTGAAAAGTTTGCGGCAAACAGACTTTTTAATGAAACGTTAGACAACCCAAGACCTTTTATATATGTACAAGAAAGCATTCGCACTTACAACATATACTTATTCAAATTACTACCTTTCGGAGTGGTTTGACGAGTAAACACCAGTAAACAATTACTTGTTTTCTGGAGGTTAGAACTCGTTTTCTGCTCATCCAAAAACTCAAAAATAAAATAATAATTAAATCCTTGCATGCCTAGGCTTAAGCTATTTTTAGCTTTTTGGCCGGAATGTATAAAATTTATATATAAAAATTAAAGAGTTAAATCATGAAAGCTTTTAAATTGTCAAGCCTTGCGCTGACTGTATCTAGTATTTTGTTATCCCCTATTGTTGTTCAAGCTGCAGAACAAGATGCTAAAGCTGAAAAAGAGATTGAGAAAATTGTTGTTACAGGTAGTCGAATTAAGGGTGTTGACCTTGAAGGCACCCAACCTTTAGTTGTCATAGGCACTGAAGATATACGTAACTCAGGAGCTTCAAGTATTTCTGAATTAATGAGTCAAATTAGCCAAACACGTGGTGGTGAAGGCTCATTCTCAACCAGTGAAAGTGGCGCTACATCAACATCTACACCAGCAGGGCAAGCTGCGGCCTCTTTAAGAGGTTTAGGACCATCATCAACACTAACCTTGATAAATGGTCGACGTGTAGCGGCAAGTTCGTTTGCTTCTGGTACACAAAATTTTGTTGATATAAATAGTATCCCACTTGCCGCTATTGAACGAATAGAAGTACTTGCTACAGGCGCTTCAGCAATTTATGGCGCAGATGCTGTTGCTGGCGTGATTAATTATATTCTTAAAAAAGACTATCAAGGTTTAGAGTTAAATGCTTCATATGGCAATAGCTTCGAATCTTCTGATGAAGGTAAATATAATGTTAACTTAGTATTTGGCACAGAGTTAGCTGGTGGTAGCTTAACCGTCTTTGCTGATTACTTTGAGCGAAATGCTTTTAGTGCTCAGGATAGAAGTTTTACAAAAGATCCTGCATTAGTTAATTCTTATTCATATCTACCAAAACATACCCCTAATATTTATTATAAATCATCGTATTCAGGCTATGATGAAATTGGTAACCCTGACTGTAAAACTGACTTTGTTACTACTGAGTATGGCGAAGAAATTTGTGCGTATTATCATAATGAAGATGATCAGTTAAATAGTGATTTAGAAACGGGCTCTTTAGGTTTTATTTATTCTAAAGAAATTGGTGATTTAACTTGGAATACTGACTTTTTCTATTCTCACAGTAAATCGACAGCCAAATCTAGTCCTGCAGCAATTAATCGAATTGATGATAGTGAAGGACCATTTGTTCATGTTTCAGCGTTAGATGTATTCAATGATGAAACCAAAGATGCACTGCTTTACGACATGTGGATTGAAGACTTTGATACCATCGCAGGTCGTACTTTAGATGAAGGTTTTATGTTTGACGCTCGTTTTGGTACACCACGTACTGTAGAAGTTGAAACTAATGCCTTTCGTTTAGTTTCTGGTTTATCAGGTGATATAGGTGAGTGGGAATGGGAATCAGCAATAACCTTATCTAAATCTGAATCAGAGCAAAAAGCTATTGCGGGCATTTATAATCGCTATAAATACCATGCTGCATTAGCTGGAGAGCTTTGTGGTGACGGTTCTATTGCCAATTATGATGATAGTAGTGATAGCTTGTCGTGTAATTCTGGTCAACCTTCAGCTATGTATAATCCATTTTTGGAAGGTAATACCGCTAATGATGAACTGTTATCCATGACGCAAGAAATGCCGACACGTGATGGCAAAAGTACAGTTTATGGTTGGGATGCACGTATTACAGGTGAACTATTTGAATTCAATGATGAAGTTGTTAGTTCAGCATTTGGAGTGGAGGTGCGTAAAGAAGAGATCACCGATATTCCTTCGTTAAATGCACAAGCGCGTCCAGAAAATGGTTATTTAGTGGATGTGTTTGGTTTTGGTTCAAGTTTATCTGAAGCTAAACGCACTCAATGGGGAGCATTTGCTGAATTTTATATTCCATTAAATGACATGGTTGAATTGCAACTTGCTGGACGTTATGACGACTACGATGATTTTGGCGATACCTTTAATCCGAAAGTTGCTTTAACGGTTAGACCTACGGATGAGTTGATCTTACGAGCGTCTTGGTCGACATCATTTAGAGCACCTTCGCTAACTCAAGCAGGTGTTAAGTTAAGAACTACCACGGCGACTTATGACTGTGGGGCGAATCAAGCTGTTGCAGACTTATATTGTGAAGGGTTTGGTGATGAGCGAAACCCTAACGTATTAGAATTAGGTAATGCTAACTTACAAGCAGAAGAATCAGAGTCTATTAGTATTGGTTTTGCTTATAGCCCGACAGAAAATACTACCTTAACTGTTGATTATTGGCAGTTTGAGCATGAAGATTTAGTTGATACTGACATGACTGCAGTATTAGCTAATGCGATAACGGATTCATCGTTACGCCATTGTGGTTTAGTGCCTACCGGAGAAACAGGTATTTCTTATGAAGAAGATCTTTGTTTAGTTACCGATACCACAGGTTTAACGATAGAAGATCAAGGGGCTAACTTATCTGAAATTTTAGATGCTTGGGTTGATTTTGATGATCCTCGTTATGCTGAATTACCTTTATATCGCGACCATATAATTCAACTTGAAAATACTGGCGAGCAAAATGTATCAGGCGTTGATATTGCCCTTGATCATAAAATTGACTTTACTCAGGGAACATTGAGTTTTTCGTTTGATGCAACCCATTACCTTGAGTTCGAAAGAAATAAAGCCGGCTCTAGCGATATTGAAGAGTTGATTGGCACGTGGCGTTACCCTGAAAACATTGCTAGTGCTCGACTTTCATGGTCAACAGATACTTTTTATTCTAGCTTAACGGTTGATTATACCAGTGAATATCAAGATGATATTGAAGGGCTAAAAGGTCGACAAATAGCCGAGTTAGAAGATATGGGCAAACTCAATGAAGATGGTGAAAGAGATGTTGACTCATGGTTAACTTTACGCGCTAATGTTGGCTATGATTTTGAAAACATGAATATCAATCTAACGATAAATAATTTATTGGATGAAGAGCCACCTGTTGCTTATGGTTCATCAAGAGGTTTTGACTCTTTAAATCATAATGCGTTAGGTGCTAATTATCGTGTTTCCATGACATACTTCTTTTAAGCATATCAGCTAAGTGAGGTTTTTAGTCTCACTTAGCTGATCTTAATGAAATCTCTACCATTCAATTAGTTGAAAGTTGAAAGTTGAAAAATGAATATAGATCATAAAAATAATGCTGAAACTAAGGTTGAAGAAAGCGCTTTAGTTTCAGATAAGTCAATGCCAGATGCCTTTATTATCCTATTTTTTATTGTCATGTTGGCGGCAATTGCTACTCATTTTATTCCTGCAGGTTTTTATCAAGTTGAGCTAGATCCTGTAACCAATAGCACTAAGTTGATTGCTGATAGTTTTCAGTTTGCTGAGTTACATTCTGGTGTGCCGTTATTTGCCGAAGGAGGCAATATTGGCTTTTTAAACTTTGCCTTTGAAGGAATGGTTTCTGGTGATAAATGGGGGTCAGCCATTGGAGTGATGATGTTTATTATTCTCACTGGCGGTGCGTTTGGTATTATTATGAAAACGCGCGCTATTGATAATGGCATTTTGGCTTTAATAGAAAAAACGAAAAATTTCGAGCAAGCGTTTATCCCTATTTTGTTCGTATTATTTTCAATTGCAGGTGCTATTTTTGGTATGGGGGAAGAAGCTATTGCCTTTTGCATTGTCTTGTTTCCTCTTATGCGAGCAATTGGTTATGACGGAATAACCACTGTTTTAGTCACTTACGTTGCCACACAAATAGGCTTTGCTACTTCGTGGATGAATCCTTTTAGTGTTGCTATAGCACAGGGTATTGCAGGCTTACCACTAATGTCAGCACTAGAATTTAGAGTTGTATTATGGTGTGTGTTTACTCTTGTCGGTGTAATATTTACTATGCGTTATGCCAGTAAAATCAAGCACAAATCCAAACTATCTCCTTGCTTTGATGCTAATAAAAATACTAGCAGTACAGAACTCAATATCAGTAAATTTACTTCACTTGATGGCGTTTTATTAACGAGTTTCTTGTTTGGCATAATCTGGGTGATCTGGGGAGTGGTTGCCAGAGGATATTATATTCCAGAACTTGCTAGCCAATTTTTTACATTGGGGTGTGTGATAGGCTTTCTCGCCATTATTGGTAAACGATTAACGGTTAATGAAGTTGCTGATGCTTTTAAAACAGGTGCTAAAGATTTATTACCTGCCGCGATGATTGTAGGAATGGCAAAAGGAATTGTCATTATACTTGGGGGGGATAATGCAAGTGAACCTTCGGTGCTAAATACTGTTTTATATTATGCAGGGCAATCATTGGCTGACTTGCCGCAAGCTGTTTCTGCCGTTTGTATGTTTTGTTTTCAGTCAATATTTAATTTTTTTATTGCCTCAGGATCAGGGCAAGCCGCATTAACAATGCCTATTATGGCACCTTTATCAGATATTATTGGTCTATCACGACAAGTCGCTGTTTTGGCATTTCAACTTGGTGATGGCTTAACTAATGTCATTATTCCAACCTCAGCAGCATTAATCGGTTGTTTAGGAGTTACCAATATTGATTGGTTTGTGTGGGCTAAATTTATTTGGCGTTTTATGGTGGTGCTAGCAGCATTAGCCATGTTTTTTATTGTTTTAGCTGTCATGCTAAATGTCACCTAAGGATTTTCATGAAGTTAATTAAGAACGCTGAGGTTTTCTCTCCACAACCACTTGGGCAAAAAGATATATTAATTGCGGCAGGTAAAATTATTGCAATAGAAGATGACTTATCTGATTGTATAAATGAAAAAGTTGAAGTTGTTGATGCTGATGGTCAAATAATTACTCCCGGTTTTGTTGACTCCCTTGTACACATCACAGGTGGGGGTGGTGAAGGAGGTTATGCGACTCGTACACCTGAAATGACCGTCGATGAGGCATTCGCTGGCGGTGTTACCACCGTTATTGGTGTGTTAGGAACCGATGCAGAAACGAGAAGTTTAGAGAACTTATTGGCAAAAGCTTATGGGTTAGAAGAGCAAGGCTTATCGGTATTTTGTCATACTGGCTCATACCATTACCCCATGGTAAATGTCTCAGGCTCAATAAAGCGCGATATTATGTTAATTGAGAAGTTTATTGGTGTAGGTGAAATAGCTATTGCCGATCATCGAAGCTCTCAAATGAGCCCTGCTGAACTTGCTCGTGTATCGTCAGAAGCTAGAGTTGCCGGTATGCTTGCCGGAAAGGCGGGCATTGTCAGCATTCATGTTGGTGATGAACCTGGGAAGTTATCTAAACTTCAACGTGTTGTAGAACAAACTGATATTCCTATTAGCCAATTTTATCCAACGCATATAAACAGAAGTAAGGATTTACTCGATGCAGGTTTTGAATTTGCACATCAAGGGGGGTACCTAGATTTTACAACCAGTACTACAGGACAAATAATTGCTCAAGGTGAAATTCCTGCTGCACAAGCTTTAGCAATTGCTCTTGAAAAAGGTATTAATATTAAACAATTAACCATGAGTTCAGATGGTAATGCAAGTTTACCTATTTTCGATCAACAAGGTATTTTAATTGATTTACAAGTAGGCCAAGTGAAAAGCTTGCATCAATCTATGGTTGATGCGGTAAAGCAATATCAAGTGCCTTTTGAGTTGGCGTTAACGTCGATAACTCAATCACCAGCGCAAATTTTATCGCTGCGAAATAAAGGTGAAATAGCACTAGGTAAAGATGCAGACTTGAATTTTCTAGATAAAAATACCTTAGCGATAAATTCGGTGATTGCGAAAGGTCAAACTGTTATGAATAAAGAAAAGTTAATCACATAACAATACATACTTTAATATTAGTTTATCAATCAGTTAATATTCAAAAGCCCTGTCAAATTGACAGGGCTTTTGTTATTAGATAATTATAAAATTTTAATATGTGTGGTTGGACACTAAAGATTGGTTAGTTGTAGTTTATTTTAGGAGCGAAAGCACCTTAGAAAGAGGCTTTAAACAAACTTTCTATCACGCAATGGGGGCGAAAGCGCCATAGACTTAATACTCTAAATTTATTTAAAACTTAAATAGTTCCAATGTCCGCTTTGGGGATTTGAGATCTAATTCCGTGCAAAGGTTTTAGACATAATTTTAGTTTTGAATAAATGTGATTTTTCATATAAAAACGACAACTTTAGGATCTCTGAACTGCCGTTAATACTCAAAAGCTAATGTCAGGTAATGGCTATTAACTGCCAGTCTCAACTTCACTTTTTGATGTGCAATTGTGCTAAGCAAACATTGAGGTCAGTCTATTTAAGGTGTACTTCAGATTGACCATTCAATCGTCACCCAGTGCCCTTCTTAATTGGGCGATGCTTCTTTGAAGTGTATCAGGTGATACCGCAGTGTCTTGCCAGACTTTAGCTAACCATGGTGGTTAATTAGCCAAATTTAAGAAGTTTTAACAAGTTTTAAGTTGTTTAAAACCTCTCTCCACTGTAGTTTTCCCATAACTTTTTATGTACGTGTGTTGTGTAAGTAAGAATGTATTTTAGTGAAAGAGAAAGCCACTAAATGGCCTCACATTATAAATAGAAGTTAATTAAAAGCGCATATAATTGTTTAAAGCCTAGAGGATACCTATGACCATCAACTTAACAATCAAAAATCTGTTCACTGTAGCGCTACTAATTAGTTTTAGTAGTTATGCCGAAGAAAGCGTCACAAAAAGTATTGCGCACGACACAATACAGCACGCCATTGATAATCCCGCAAGACCAGAGACTGATCGGAAACGTGACGCGGTACGTAAGCCGGCTGAATTATTGAAATTTGTGGGTACATCAGAAGGCGATGTTGTTTTAGATGTGTTATCAGCTGATGGATATTACGCGGAAATATTATCTAAGGCTGTTGGTTCCACAGGTAAAGTCGACGCGCACAATAATGCGGAATATAAAGCATATCTTAAAGATAAATTAGTAAAGCGACTGGCGGTCGATGGGCGCATGGAGAATGTGACCGAACTTGTAGCCGAAGTTAATGAAAT
>Ga0209396_1006300_pt1 | contig 10950 bp, 8 predicted proteins | sample GOMGulsemesocosm_6_FD_184638 | JGI IMG/M metagenome (GOLD analysis project Ga0209396, IMG submission 184638) | Methane-oxidizing microbial communities from mesocosms in the Gulf of Mexico - GOM8C Gulf of Mexico (SPAdes) (version 2) | ecosystem: Environmental > Aquatic > Marine > Cold seeps... | reverse complement strand
TCTTATTTGTGAGAATAACGCGTTACCAAAACTTTCTTGCTTTATCAAAAGCATAACTAATAAAAGCAATGGACTAACTAATATCAAGGCAAGCAATGCTACGGCTTGTTGTAAGATAACGGGTATCCCTTTATGTTTAAAATTTTCAACAGGAGCCTTGTTAGTATTGTTAACGAAGGAATGATTTTTAATTTGTGATAAAATTTGAATAGCCATTATTTTACTCCATTATTTACTAAACCAAGAAAGAAAGTTCTGTATAAAAAAAGTGGATTACCAATAACATAACGGTTGAATTTGCTACGAGGCTCTTGCAGTAATCGCCAAACCCATTCCATGCCTATTTCTCTTAACCACATGGGAGATCGCGAAAGACTACCAGAATAAAAGTCAAAGAGACCTCCAACAGCTAAGGCCGTTTGGCATTGCAATTGTTCACGATGTTCAAGTAACCATTGCTCTTGGACGGGGGAGCCCATAGCAACGAGTAATACATCACAACCACTGTTATTTATGGCTGCTATTATTCGTTCATCATTATTATCTTCCGTATACCCGTGCTCAGTGCCGGCTATATCAAGTCCTGGAAATTGACGGATTAATTCATTGGCTGCTTTTTTGGCAACACCTGGTGCAGCGCCAAAGAAATATAAAGACTGATTATTTTCAACACATCGTTTGCAAAGATGAGGCAGCATATCAGTACCATTATTATTACCATTAAGCAGATAACCCGCTTTTTTTGCTGCTAATCTCATTCCTGAACCGTCAACAAATAATGCATTCGCTTTTGATAATTTATCAAAGAACTGACTGTTTTCTATTGATAAATTAATTGAGTTCACATTGATAAAAAAGCCTATTTGAGTTTTATTGGACTGAGTATTCGTTATCCACTGCACTGCATCATCCATTGAAGTGTTGTTAACTTTTAAACCAAATAAAGATAAATAATCAGACTTTTTTAAGGTATTTATCGCTCTACCATAAAGGCAAATTGACATGAAACTTTTTACAATCAGTGCAAGGTAATCACTAGTGTTTCCGTTAAGTTGCTGTTCAAGTAATTGCGGTTTGCTCATCACAGTAAGTCCAGTCTTTAGATGTAAATCATATAAACTGAAAATCCCAGCTTTGCACTTGATTTGGTTTAAAACACAGAACTGAATATCAGGAGTAAGACTGTGAGTGAGTGGGACACCACAGAAAGAAATTTTTCCTAAACAGATATCATATAAAACAGCTGTTTTTGTCCAGATACCACAGCTAAAGTTATGTAGTATGACTTGTCTGTTGAGAGCGTCAGTCTTACGTATTATCGAAAATACATTTTTTCGGGTAATTAAAGCCATCAATGTATTGATAAGTAAGCAGGGCAGTAATATCAAAATAAGCATAAGTGCTAAGGGACGATCAATATAGGTTCCACTGTAAGTCTGTGTTAAGGAATCATAATGCTTAAAGCTTTGCGCCATTGGCTGAAGTGAAAGTTTAGTTTTATTCATTTCAAGTAACCTACATTGTTGTTAGATACTCAGTACAATGCTTAATGTATGCCAAACTGGTTGTTTATGTTTACAGTGTTGTTATTGTTTATGTTTTTACGATTCATCTTACTTTATTCTTAACATTTTAGTAGAGGATTATTGCAAAATAATAATCAAATTATCATTTTGCAATTTATTGTGAAAATCTAGAAAGAAGTGAGTTTAGGGTAAAGTGATATGATCATGTTTGTTTCAATCGTTAGTACACTTTCTACTTGTATATGTTCAGGGGTTGAGTGATTACGATCTACATATGCTAATAATCTTGCCGAAAGGAAAAATACAATTTTGTGAAAAAAGTTATGAGTAAACCCTGTTCGCATTGGCCCGCAATTGTGGTGGCGAATATAATCATTTAACTGATAGTTGAAAGTGTTATTCCATTTCTGATCGAGTTCTGCAATAAAACTGACTCCCTTACTTAACTCAATGACATGGCCATTCTCACCCCATCCAACATCGTTTTCTTTTTCTACCGGGTTAAACCTAGCGTTAATGATACGGGTAAGCCATGTAATTGTTTGTTCATTGTTCCTTGCTATAAGTACGCCTGAATTAAATCGATTAGAATACCCCTTTGCCATATAAATATATTTTCCGCTTTGAAATACGTCAGTCAAGCCAGGGCAATTAGAATTGACCATAGTATCTGCGTCTAAAAATAATACATTGTCATATCCTGACAATAAAGCTGCTCGCATTAATGTTAATTTAAGCCAGCAACACTCTACACCTAATTCAGATACGTAGGGACGAGTGACTGCTTGGTGCTCATAGCCATGTCTTTGTGCATATTGAAAGTGCGATGTAAGTTCTTTTTTATACATCCACTGATAGCCGTTTAATGCAATGCTCAGTATTAATGTTTTATTTTTCATTAAGCTCACCTAAATAGTTAACCCGCTAATGGTGCTGTATCAATACAATAAGCAATAAATACTCCACCTTTTTTAATATAACTATTTCAACTAGTTACATAACATATCTTTCTGGTGGGTATATGGTTTAGATTGGTGATTAGCATTTTTGCGTTGCAGAATGCGAATTATCAATCTAAACCAATGAAAACAAATAATAAAAAGAAGAATTATCAATTACTTATGTTGTTGGCATGTTACTAGCTATATCAATCAACAGTTGTTTGATTCATTTGGATAGTAAATTAGGGGTAGCAATATGACTTTTATACGAAACATGATTACCATTTTTATTCTCATAGGCGTGACGACGTTTACCAGAGCTACTGATGAAGACGATGGCGTCTATCAGTGGACATTTCTCAGTGGGCAACCTTGGCCAATAGGTTATCAACAAGATATTGGTAAACCTGATAATTTGGCCTGGCACTATGATGATTACAGTCCTGAATTTTTCGCTAGAATTAACAACGCGTTACCAGAATCAGAAATAAACGAAGCCTTCTTAACTGATGATACAGGCTCAACCATAAGCCTGACGGAAGAAGCTGAAGTGTTCGTTACTTTTATACACGAAGGTGCAGGATACAAAAATTCGTTTGGTTATTTCGTTTTTGACCCCAATAACCCACCACAAACCGCGTCTGAGGTTAGCGAAATTATTGTTTTTCCGAATTTATCATATCCACATTTAACCAACGGACATCGCTTAAGTTTAGGTGTATTTCCCGCCGATACCCATATTGGATTTTTTATTGCGGCTAACGGTTTTTGGTTCGATACAGGTGTTAAACCAACACAAGTTCCATATTATTATTCGCTTCAAAATTTAAACCCCGAAGCGGATCCCTCGTTACGTCAGCATCTTGTATTACTCTATGATGAAGAAGTCTCTGAAGTTATTCTTGGTTTTGAAGACTTACCAAGAACCTGGGGGGACAATGATTTTAACGATGCGGTGTTTAGTGTTAAGGCGACACCTGAAACAGCTATCGACACTTCTGGTTTGGTTGTTGTGCCGGAAGTAAACGATAGTGATGCAGATGGAGTTATAGATGAAAGTGATGAGTTCCCTAATGATTATAAACGAGCATATAGTAGTTATTATCCAAACCAGAATGACTCAGTAACTTTAGCATTTGAAGATAATTGGCCAAAAATAGGGGATTATGACCTAAATGATTTAGTCGTATCAGAGCAACTGCGTATTATCTATGATGCTGCTGGTGCTATTCAAGGTTTTACCATTTCAGGTTTCATCAATGCTCGAGGCGCTGCTAAGCATAATGGTTTTGCCGTACGGTTAATGAATGTTTCACCAAGCGATATTGGTGATTCAACGATTATAATTGATGGTCAGCAATATACTAAACAAATTGAAAGTGGCCAATCTGATGCCGTTATTGTCTTGTGGCATGACAGCCATGACTTTACCCAAACAAATGAAGCTGGCGTATGCTCTCATTTCAATACGCATAAAGATTGTAGCCAATTCGATCCCGTACCATTTCTGCTTGATGTCGAACTTAATGCGCCTTTAGCCTCTTTGAATCATTCATCATTAGACTTTTTCATTTTTAGAACAAATGATCGTGGTCATGAAATTCATTTTGCGAACTATGCACCTACTGATCTTTTTGATGTAAACCGTTTTGGTACGTTTGATGATACATCAGAACCCGGTAATGGACGTTATTTTAAGAACGCTGTTAATCTTCCATGGGCTTTAAAGCTGAGTACTAACTGGAGATATCCGCAGGAGTATATCGATGTGATTTGGGCATACCCTGAATATGAAGCTTGGGTCGAATCTTCTGGTGTAGATTCGCAAGACTGGCATGTGTTTAATGACCGCATTCATCATATCTATTAAGCAATATTAAGGAAGTAAATTATGAAAATCATTGAAAATGAAACTATCAGTTATAAAGCATATACGTTAATTATTCTTATTGTTGTTAGTCTTTTAGGTTGTGGAGGAGGCGGTGGAGGAGATAGTACATCATCGACCCCCGTTGTTGAAACCGTAATAACGGGTGGAACGACTACTGACTCAGAAGAAACTAATGTTGATTACACGCCTGACCCAAATAAGTTAGTGACTACCGCTACAGCTTCATCAGAGCTATATGCTGAAGCTACATTTAACTTTGATAGTTTCAAAAGCGTGACTTTTGACATCAGTGCAACTGATAATTTAAACCAACCGTTAAGTGCTGCTATGTTATTAATATCTGTAATCGATCCAGACATAACCGCATTAGACGATCCTAGATTACAGAGTAAGTCCCTATTAACAAAAGTGTTTACTGATACTAATGGTCAAATTTATGTAACTTTAGAAATGGCCCAGAGTGTAGATAAAATTTTATTAGAACTTAATACACTAGGATTAGAAAATGATGTAATTGTGAGCCTAGATGATACCGGTGTTATTAGGTATAACTTTTAACAAAATAATTAAGCTGGAAGACGAAATTAATCACTTAAAATTTTTTTAAGTGATTAATTAGCCTGTTTTTTAAGCTAGTGGTAGCGTTATAGTAAAACAAGTACCTACATTCACTTCACTATCAACTTCAATTTTTCCATTATGCTTTGCGATAATCCCATGGGAAATAGGTAACCCTAAACCTGTGCCTTCGCCAACAGGCTTAGTCGTATAAAAGGGATCGAATACCTTCGAGATATCTTCTTCGCAAATGCCTCTGCCATTATCAATGATTTTAACAATTATATGATCATCTTCTTGAAGTGTTTTGACTGTTAATACGCCATTTGATTCACAGGCGTGTGAGGCGTTAATGAATAAATTTATAAACACCTGATTTAAATCATAGGGCTGGCCCAAAATATTGTCGCAATCAGTAAGTTCTAATTTAACTACCATTGAATACTTTAATTCATTCGCGACTACTTTCAAACAGTCATCAATACATTCGTTTATGTTACAGACAATGAGTGCATCATCACCTTTGTATGAAATTTTCTTTAAATTATTAATAATAGTTTTTACGCGTTCTATGCCATCAATAGAGTCCATAAGTAAACTAGGAGTGTCTGCTAATAAATAAGAGGCATCTATTTCTTGTCGAAGGGTTTGATATTTATTAAGGGTGACATTTGCGTCATCATTTATAGAGTCGTGATCTTGGATGATTTTATCGAGCTTGAAAATTTCAAGAATATTTTCAGTCAAACAAACGAGGTTACTGTACGTATAAGCAATTGGATTATTGATCTCATGAGCAATTCCAGCAGTTAGTTGGCCTAATGAAGCCATTTTTTCTGACTGAATGAGTTGCCCTTGCATCGCTTCTAGTTCAGCGACAACACCTTCTAAGTGCAAAATACTATCGTATAAATCACGGGTTTTATCTTCCAATAGCTTTTCAGCTAACTGGCGTGCTTTCTTTTCACGGATGTAAGCTATTTTATAGACGTCTGGCTCACTCATATTATTCCTCGAAAGATATCACTAATTTACACTTTTCGGCACCCTCATGCATACATTCAGGATGCTCAATAGTTATAATTTGATCAAAGTGTTTAGCTGCACCTGAAATTAATCCTTCTGAAAGATGACACAGTTTTCGCTTAGATTGATAAAGCATTACCAAGTCACCATTCGCTGTTTCAGTGTATTCAAACTTTGGTAAATAAGCTTTAGGATAAACACGTTTAACTTCTTTATGAATAACAGCATCGATACAAATCAAAAAGTCTTTTAAGTTGTTCACATGAGATAAATTAGTAGGACTATTGTTGAATAAATTTATAAAAAGGTATTCCCCGAAGGCTCTAACTAATATCGATGGCTCAGTATTAGTTATTGTTGAAAGCGCTGAAACAAAGGCCATTATTTCAGAGTCATCATACTGCATACCGTTAGTATAAACACCTTCCGAGCAGGGCTTTACCTTTAGCAGTAACTCATTCCACACTGACATCCCCAAATTCTCGATAACCATCTCGGAAAAAGAGGTGTATATAGAGCCCTGCATATTATTCCCCGCATTATAATAAAATAAAATTTTAAAGTTATTGTTCGATAACGATAACAAATTGGTGTTTTTGGTTTATTTCATATTCAATAAGTTTCCCTATTGAATGTTCTGTAAATTCATGACCTTCTGCTAAAATCAGCAAATTATGAATAGAAAATAAACTATGCTTTAAGATCATTTCAGGTAAAAGTTGTAGAGTAGTTAAACCTTGTTCAATAATGCTATCTTCGATCAACTCAGGTTTGGAAATTAGTAAATCAAGAATATTTTCGTCATATTTTATCCCTCTTGATTTATTCAACTCTAGAAAAATTTGTTTATGCTCCAATTTACTTTCTTCGATTTTTCCATAAGCAAATCGCCAAAAGTCACGTGCAACATTAATTATCTTACATGCTAACAATGTTTTGCTATCTGCAGTTTCTGCAATATCTTCTAGTGTTGAAAATTGATTCGTTAAGATTTCTTTAACACTATTTAACCGTTGAGCTGGAGATAGTATTTGTTGAGCAATTTCGCCTTGGGTCATAAATTGTTTTTTTTGTTCGAAATTAAGCAGGCTGTATGGAGTGCTACAAAAAATGGGATCTAATCCTAACATTCCAATTTCATTGAGAAAGCCAGCTAAGCGTACATCATGTAATGCTTCTTTGTCTAAATCGAGCTGCTTACCTAATTGTCCGGCTAATTGCCCCACCTTTTTTGCAAAGCTGCTACTTAGGTAGGGATCGATAGCAATAAAGTTAAATAACATTTTTTCACATGCTTTATTATTTCGTTCATTCCTGAGTAACGAAGCTCTAATTTGTTTCGTGCGTAAATGTATTTTTTCTTCTAAATCGTGATTTAAGCTTTTAAGTAATACATTTTGCTTCTCAATTTTATTTTTTAACCTATTATTTTCTTTTTTTAATTGAATTTTCTCTAAACCATCTTCGATAGCATTAACGAGTTCATCATTATTCCAAGGTTTATTGATGAATCTATTAATTTTTCCTAAATTGATTGCTGCGACCGTCGACTCAAAATCAGCATAACCACTTAAAACAATGCGGTAGGTAGTAGGATATGCATTAGCGACTTTCTCTAATAAAGCGGCGCCGTCCATTTCTGGCATTCTCATATCTGAAACTATGACATCTACAGGGGTTTTCTCTAAAATCTCTAAAGCTATTTTTGCACTGTCGGCAATCAATACCTTATAAGATTTACGATGAAATAATCTTTGTAAAGTTCGTAAAATGACTCTTTCATCGTCAACGCACAAAATAGTCATTTCTGAGTATGGAGATGTTTCGGCACTGCTTTCTGGCATTACTATTCCTTTAAAATGATGATGTCGAATTCTACGTTATTTTATCAATAGTCCGATATTAGCGGCTAGTTTCATTAATTCCTGCATTTTATCTAGATAAAAAAGATAAAGTCAGACTATAGTTATAACTGTTATTTAAAGAAATATCATTGATATTGTTAAAAAATAAATTTTATACTATAGATAACTATACTCGTAAGAGTAGAGTTAAACATAAATTTTAAAACAATGTCAAAATATAACAAAACAGTAACTTGCTCGTTGTTTACTGTTTATTCACTAATGTTATTGTTCCGGGGAAAAAATGCAAAATTTTAATAAATCTAGAGTTTTATTTGTTGACGATGAACCCGCTATTTTACGATCACTTGAGCGAGTTGGCAGTAAAATTGATGCTGTTATTCTAACGGCTTCTTCTGGACAACGAGCGCTGGATATTATCAATGAATGTCCTGTTGACGTGATTGTTTCGGACCTTAAAATGCCAAATATGGATGGCAATCAATTACTTGAAGAGGTGGCTCGGATATCTCCAGAAACCGTGCGTATTGTTTTAACCGGCTGTGATGATATGGATATGGTTCTTAATTCTATAAATGCTGGACACATTTGGGGATTTTTACATAAACCATGGGATAACTTCGAGCTTATTGTGAAGATAAAACAAGCATTACAATTACAACAAGTTTTAGCCGAACGCACATTAATGCGTAGAACAATAGACCAATACCAGAAATATCATAAAGCTAAATTCGAAGGTTTTATTGGTGATTCCGTGCCAATGCAATTTGTGTATTCATGTATTGAACAAAGTGCACCTAGTAGTGCATCGGTATTTATTACTGGTCCTAGTGGCTCGGGTAAAGAAGTTGCCGCGCAAGCTATTCACCGTTTAAGTAAAAGAAGCAATGGACCTTTTATCGCACTTAATTGTGCAGCTATACCATCAGAATTAATGGAATCAGAAATTTTTGGCCATATTAAAGGTGCATTTTCTGGTGCAGTGTCAAACCGTGACGGAGCGGCTTCTCTGGCAAACGGAGGCAGTTTATTTCTCGATGAGATAGGAGAAATGGATATTAGTTTGCAAGCTAAGCTATTACGTTTCATTCAAACGGGGTGTTTTCAAAAGGTGGGTAGTGGCAAAGAAGAAAAGGTTGATATACGCTTCATTAGTGCAACAAATAGAGAGCCGCAATTAGCTATTGCTGACCATAAATTACGAGAAGATCTTTTTTATCGTTTAAATGTAATTTCTATAGCGTTACCAGCATTAAATGAGCGAGACAATGATATTGTAAAACTAGCAGAGTATTTTTTAAGCCACTTTAGCGAAATTGAAAATAAGGTTTTCGCAGGTTTCTCGTCTGACGCTGAAAAGGTAATTAAATCGTACTCGTGGCCAGGTAATGTTCGACAATTACAAAATATCATTCATAGTTCAATCGTTATGTCTGAAGGCCCACTTATTTCTGAAAATATTATTGTTCAGCAACTTGGCCGAGAATATAAAGAGCTTGATTCGACATCGAGTTTGCAGAATAAGATCAATACTTCCTCAAATAATGAAGACAATTCAAGTCCACCCAATAAAAATTTATCTAAATCACCTTCATCAATAATTACCCTTGCAGAAGTTGAGAAAGAAGCTATCGAACAAGCTATTGAATTGTGTCAAGACAATATCGTAAAAGCGGCAAGTGAATTAGGTGTAAGTCCCTCAACGCTGTATAGAAAAATGCAACAATGGCAAACAGTCCCCATAGACTAAGTTATTCTTAATTTGCAAATATCCTTGTAATGATTTTCATACTGCAAATCATTACAAGTCATGTTATTTCTCAGTCTTGTAAATAACCTAATAATCAAGTGGTTATAACTTATTTAATATTGGAACGAAACTTGAAGTTATCTTATTAATTATTAATAAAGATGATGTAGGGATGTTCTAATGCAGTTGATTAAATTTATTAGAATACAATTAAATTCTGCTTTCGTACTCTTATCAAATGCTATTTGGTTACTTAGTGCTGAATTTATAGCTAAAATATCCCGTATTTTCACTATTATCGTACTTGCTGCTCAATTGTCTCCAACATCCTATGGTACCGCTATGCTTGCCTTAGCGTTTCACGATGTTTTCGCATTGCTACTTAGGGCGGGTGTTGGTAGTCAACTTATCAACTGTAAACTCCAACAACTCGAAAGTTTTGCTAAGAATGGAATGTTTATCCAATGGGGAATATGTATAACCATAGCGATAGCACAGTTGAGCTCTGCTGACTTTTTAGCATCACTTTATGATAACGAGGCTGTAGCTACTTTATTAAAAGTCATGGCGGTTATTTATATATTTTATCCATGGGTAAGTGTAAAAATATCTTTATTAAAACGTGAAAATAAAATGCGCTGGTTTAGTATCCGAAACGGTCTATGTGTGATTATTGAAAACGTAACTATAGCAATAGCGGCTTTATTAGGAGCTGACATCTTAGCTGTAGCAATAGGGAAAATTACTTTCTCAATATTTTGGTTAATACTCTTTTCATTTTCGCCAGTTAAGTCATATGGCGTTGGTTTTACTTTTTCAATTATTAATGAAATGCTTAAAACATCTGGAAAGATTTTTAACACCGAATTTTTACGCGGTATTCGCATCCATGCCGATACTTTTATCGCTGGTAAATTATTAACACCCGAACTTTTTGGTTTTTACACTTTTGCTAAAAATGCAGGCATAGGTTTGAGTCAGTCTATCAGTCAAGTTTATGTAGGTGCCTTATACCCATACCTATGCAAACTACAACGAGAAGGGCAGTTATCAGCACAGCAAAATTTAATTAATGCTTTGTCTATATCAATCGGTCTCCTCTTTGTAATTCAAGCGCTTATCGTTCCCATTTATGTCCCTATATTATTTGATGAAAAGTGGAGCCCAGTTATACCTATCATCACAATATTATGCTTAGTTGCCGTACCTAATTTAGTGATAGATATTAAGTGTTGTTTTGACAGAGCTATAGAGCAATACCATAACGAAACAATTACTCGACTAATTTGCCTACTAATTAATTTAGCGACACTTTTTATATTTGCCCCAAACGAACCGATGGAATTCGCTATGGTGATATTTTTTAGTAGTTTATTTTGCTTGGTCCCAATCT
>Ga0209396_1006296_pt1 | contig 10955 bp, 9 predicted proteins | sample GOMGulsemesocosm_6_FD_184638 | JGI IMG/M metagenome (GOLD analysis project Ga0209396, IMG submission 184638) | Methane-oxidizing microbial communities from mesocosms in the Gulf of Mexico - GOM8C Gulf of Mexico (SPAdes) (version 2) | ecosystem: Environmental > Aquatic > Marine > Cold seeps... | reverse complement strand
GAGCAATAGCTGGCTATTGGGATTGAAAGCACAGGTTTATAGTTCCAGACTAAACCTAAGTACCTGCATCCATGCAGGCAACGTAGCTATTGTATATTTAGACCATTTAGATTGTTCACATATTTATTGGAATTGGTATAAGCAATGCCTTTGCCACTAAAACGTGCAATCACCTACCGATTATTACAAAGTAAATTAAAGTATTTTATTATCTTCATTTAAGTTAACTAAACCATACTCAAATTAAAATCCATGATACTGATGCAAAGCATCTAGCAGTTAAAAATTTTTTATTCATAATTTAATTGCCTATCGAAATATAAAAATCGAAGCACCAAATCGCAGTAGCAGTGAAAATTAATGCGGGACATTCATATATTCTGATAGTTTTATGCCACATACATTTAATTCATTTGAAAACAACATAGCACAGCTATTTCCTAAGTCCTACACTGTAAGCATAGTTTAACTAATTATCAAAACATTTGTTTTTAAAGGAAATCATATGAAAGAATTAATACTGATTGGATTGTTATCTTGTTTATCACTTAATGTATCTGCAACAACAATTGCTGAAGGTGTGGTTAAAAAATCTGAAGTGATCACAACCCAAGTAGGCGCTGATGGTAAGCCATTGCTAGGCGCTGCAGTGGGTGTTGGCGTCGGTTCTGCTTTTGGTTCTGGCAGTGGCAAAGATGCTGCAAAAATAACAGGCGCGTTATTAGGTGCCAGAGCTGCACGAAAAGCTAAAAAACAAACCTTATATGGATGGCGATACATTGTAGAAGTTAAAGGCGAATTAGAAGTAGTAGATGCTTGGTGCGCTCAACCTAATCAACAATGTAGTGGCATAATGAAAGATAAAAATGTTTATATTGTTAACAACAATGAATTAGTTGTAAAGCAATAAGTCATACACTACTTTTGTAATAGCGCTTAAATTTCAATCACTTGATTTAAAAGGAACCTTAAAATGTTTTTAGACTACTTCGCACTATTTTTAGTCTTTTTTGTTTTCATCTGTGTATTTTACGGAATTATTGTAGTTCATGATATTCCCTATGAAATAGCGGTTAATCGAAATCATCCTCATCAAGATGCTATTCATGTTGCGGGTTGGATTAGTTTATTTACTTTAGGTGTTATTTGGCCATTTTTATGGATATGGGCCACCTTATATCGTGAAGACAGAGGCTGGGGATTTAAAGATCAGGTTAAAGAAAATAAATTTGAAAATCAGTTATCGGAACTGCGAAAAACAGTACAGCAATTACAAAAACAAATAGCTGATAAGGAGTAATACGATGGATCTGTTAATCATTTTAACTTATACCGCAATTTGCATTGTCATTTTTAAGGTATTTAAAATTCCGTTAAACAAGTGGTCTGTGCCAACAGCCGTTTTAGGCGGCATATTTATTTTATCAGCAATTATTTTCACGATGAACTACAACCACCCCTATGCAAAATATGCAAAAGAGGTATTTGTTTCAGTGCCAATAGTACCTCAAGTTACAGGTACAGTTAAAACTGTTGAAGTTAAGCCAAATCAACTGGTTCATAAAGGAGATGTTTTATTTACCCTTGAAAATAAACAACAAAAAATTGCCTTAGCAAAAGCTGATGCAGCTTTGATTGAAGCGAAAAGTGGTGCGTTACAAAAAAATGAAAGTCTACTTGCTGCGATTGCAAAAGTAGATAAAGCTCAAGCTAATAAAGAAAGAAGCAAATCAACCTATGAGCGTTATCGTGATGGTCATATAAAAGGCGGAGTAAACTCGCCATTTTCTGAGCAACAAGTTGATACCAAAAAGAAACTATATGAAGCAGATAGTGCAGCCCTTGAAGCGGCGCAAGCAGAAGAAAGGCGTACTAGGTTAGTAACTGAGTCAACAATCTTTGGGGAAAATACTCACGTAGCACAACTAAAAGCAGCCAGAGATAAAGCAAAACTTGATTTAGAGCGTACTTTTGTACGTGCACCATCAGATGGTTTTCCGACTCAAGTCGCCATTAGACCTGGCATAAGAGCAGCCAGTTTACCTCTTAGACCCGTTATGACTTTTGTACCAAAAGAGAAACGTAGAATTGCAGGATTATTTTGGCAAAACTCTTTATTAAGACTAGAGACGGGAATAGACGCAGAAGTCATTTTAGATGCCGTACCAGGCCATGTATTTACGGGTAAAGTAGTTGAGGTTTTACCTGCAATGGCTGAAGGTGAGGTTCAAGCTAATGGTTCATTAATTTCATCAGGGCTAATTGCAAAACATGGCTATGCAATCGCTATTATCGAATTAGATGAAGACTTGAACCAGTATAACTTGCCACTTGGAGTACAAGGTCAAGCTGCCACTTTAAATTATGAACATGACATTATGCATGTATCACTTGTGCGCCGTATTTTATTGCGCATGCTTGGCTGGCTAAAATATATCTACCCAGTGAAATAAATCCCTATGAAGATGGGCCTACTAATATTACGCCTATCTTTCAACCAAAGCATTCTCTTAGGAATTATTATGATAAAAATGAAAGCAATTTTATTATCAAGTTTAATGGTGCTATTAACCGCATGTGCCACACCAGGTCTAAAAGTTAACTTTGATAAAAACCCGAATGTTAACATTGGCTCAGCAAAGACATTTGCATGGCTAAAAGAATCAAAGGCATTACATATCACTGCTGGTTTTAATCCTATAACCAAAGCCCGTATCGACAAAACAATTGAGGAGACATTTATAAATAAAGGCTACAAACTTGTATCTGACGTAACAACAGCTGATTTAGCCATCTCATACACAGTGGGTAGTCGAAATCAAATACAAGTTGATAGCTACCCAGCGACATTCCAAGGTGGATTTGGCTGGGGCAGAGGGTATTATGGTAGATATGGCAGTGTTGGCATGAGTACAGAAACACATGTACGAAATTACACCCAAGGTGAATTAGCTATAGATATTTATGATGTAAAATCTAAACAACCAGCTTGGCATGGTTGGGCAACTAAAAAAATAACACAAGATGATAAAGAAGATATTGTAACACTCATAAACCTCGTTGTTACAAGCACATTAGCTAATTTTTAACTTCCATTTTATATTGCCTGATTAAATCAGGCATTTTTTATATTCTCATTAATTTAATACTTTAGGGTTCTAAAATAGAACATAAACATGCCTATTTATAAGGTAAATACTCAATATCACACTATAATTAATTACAGTCTTCGTAAGTTTTTATGGTTCTATTATGTTAAAAAAATTCTTACTACCTATCCTTACTTTATTGTTTATTATTGCAGTCTTAGTTGCAGTTTTATTACCAAATATGCAACAAAATGCGATGATTTCACTTAGTGAGAGTGATGCGATAAAAACAGTAAAACAAATTAAAACATTACGAGGTTATTACACTAAAAATGTAATCGTAAAAGCTAAAAAATTTGGAATGAAGCCCCATTATGAGCATAAAGACAACCCTAATAGCATTCCATTACCGGCAACTTTAGTACATGAGTTAAGTGACATATTTGAAAAAGACGGCACTTCATTTCAGTTATTTAGTAAATATCCTTTTCCAAACCGTGCCAATCGCCAGTTAGACGATTTTCAATTAAAGGCGTGGGATACATTGTCAGCAGATCCAAAAAAAATAATTTCAGAAGAGACAATACTTAAAGGTAAACCCGTTTTAAGGGTAGCACTTGCTGATACAATGCAGGCCCAAGGTTGTGTTGATTGTCATAATTCTCACCCTAGCTCGCCAAAAGTTGATTGGCAGTTGGGTGATGTAAGAGGCGTATTGATGGTAAATAAACCACTTACAAATATTTATGCGCAAGCAACAACGGTGCGTATTGAAATCATTGTAGTCACAGGTTTAGTCATGTTATCAATTGGCTTAATAATGAGTTGGTTATTTAATCGTATTGTTTTATCTCGTACAAATAAACTCAATTCTTCATTATCATTACTAGCACAAGGTAAAGGCGATTTAACCACTGAACTTGAAATTGGTGAGCACGATCAAATTGGTGATGTTGCTGAAAAATTCAATCTGTTTCTTACAACATTTAGAACCTTAGTCATCAATATTATAGAAAATGCAGCAAAAGTCGAAGATGCAATTAATCAAGTTAAAATTGCAACAGAGTCAATCGCCAATAAGTTAAGCGAACAAGGTAATCAAACCCATGAAATAACAGACAATATCCATAATGTGACGTCTAATATAAAAGATATTAGCCATAGTACTGATATTGCTTCCGAAAATACCAAAGAAACTGATACTGAAATCAAAGAAAGTACAGCAAATATGAAAGTCAGCGTTAATGATATTCAAAAACTTTCTGGAAATATGAATGATACAGCAGATGTTATAGCAAAATTGAGTAAACAAAGTGGCGAAATAGGTTCTGTACTTGATGTTATTAAAAATATTGCAGAACAAACGAACCTATTAGCCTTAAATGCAGCAATTGAAGCTGCCAGAGCAGGGGAGCAAGGGCGTGGGTTTGCAGTTGTTGCAGATGAGGTTCGAGCACTTGCAAAAAGAACCCAAGATTCTATATCTGCAATAGAAACAACCATTGCTTCTTTACAATCACTTGGTAAAAAAGCCGTTGATAATGTGGCAAGCAGTAATAGTACAACAGAGCATGCGCAAGAATATATCTATAAAGTAGCTACAAGATTAGAACATACTGAAGAACTCGAAAGCTCTGTTGCGAAATCAATAGAACAAATAGCATCTGCGATGGAAAGACAATCAAAAATGTCAGTTGATATGGAGCATAGTATTGACCATTTAAATGACTCTTCGACTCAGTCACTAAATGAATTACAAAGCATATTAGATAATTTAGATAAAGTTTCTAAACAAGCCCATGTGCTTACGGAAGAGTTAGCTAAATTTAAAGTTTAAGTTCTATATTTTAAGACCTACATAACAATTAATAGATTTAATGCTCTAATTTACTTTGCAGTATTATAAAAAAAAGATAAGGTGAACTTATAAAAATAATAATTATGAGTTCACTTATGTTACCAACAACTAAACTTTTCTATCGTAGTTATCATTATTCACTAAAACTATTTAGTTCACTCATTCCTTTTCCTAGGCCAACTTTATATCAAGGTGAACACGCCTTAAGTCAGTTGGTTGAAAACATAAAGTTAAATAATCAGCGTTCACTATTGGTTGTAACGGATCAAGTGCTAAAAGAACTTGGTTTATTAGAACCTTTAATTGAACTACTAAATAAGAATAAAATAACGCATACAATTTACAGCGATGTACAGCCAAATCCAACTATTGAAAATGTAGAAAGTGGTTTAAGTGCTTATTTAAAATCTGACAGCCAAGCGATCATCGCATTAGGTGGAGGGTCAGTCATGGATTGTGCAAAACTCATTGGAGCTAGAGTTGTAAAACCTAAAAAGTCAGTGGCGCAATTAAAAGGGTTATTTAAAGTTCTTAAAAAGTTACCTGACCTTTATGCGATACCCACTACGGCAGGAACAGGCTCAGAAACCACAATTGCGGCTGTGGTATCTGATCCCGCAAACAAACAAAAATATGCAGTAACCGATCTGGTACTTATGCCAAAAGCCGCAGTACTTATGCCTGAATTAACATTAAAATTACCACCACATATTACAGCAGCGACAGGCATGGATGCATTAACCCATGCAGTTGAGGCCTATATAGGTGTAAATGGTAATAAATTCACTGATGATCGCGCTTTAAAAGCCTGTAAACTTATTTTTGAAAATTTGCAAAATGTATATCAAGAAGGAGGGAATCTAACTCAAAGAAACAATATGTTATTGGCATCTTTTTATGCTGGCGAAGCGTTTACGCGAACATCCATTGGCTACGTTCATGCTATTGCACATAATTTAGGTGGGCTGTACGGTACACCTCATGGACTCGCAAATGCAGTGACTTTACCTTATATCTTAAAGTGGTATGGTAAAAATGTACATAAGTCACTCGCTGAAATAGCGCGTTATTGTGACATAGGGAATGAATTTGATCTCAATAGCGATAAAGCAAATGCTTTAATAGAAACTATAGAGAATTTAAATAAAGAAATGGGATTGCCAACAGGTTTACCTGAGTTAAAAGAATCAGATATCGCTGTTCTAGCAATAAAAGCATTAAAAGAAGCACACCCAGATTATCCAGTTCCTAAATTTATGACATTAGTTCAATGCAAGCAAGTTATTAGTAAGTTATTAGTTTAAATAAAAAATTTGAAAGTTATTTCATAAAAATAGGGTCTATAATTTCTAGAGTAGGTTTTTAGATGTTTTAAACCCAATTTTGAGGTAAGTTTTTTGATATACAAATTTTGTTTCATTAGTTTTTTATTTTTAAGCGGCCAAGCTTTAGCTAACAGTATTACTGTCACGGTATTAGATCCAAAAAAGGCTGAGGTTAAAGGCGTTATTGTTTATTTAACCCCTTCAGATAAGCCATCTGGGAATTATACAAAAACTCAACCACTCATAATTTCTCAAAATAAAAAGAAATTTACCCCCTATATAGCGGTTTTACAAAAAGGTCAAAAAATAAAATTTAACAACCAAGATGATGTCACTCACCACATATACTCTGTATCAGGTAAAAACCGTTTTGATTTCAAAATCAAAGCTGGAGAGCATAATAGTAATATTAATATAAGCACTTTAGGAGAGGTCGCTATGGGATGCAATATTCACGACTGGATGAGTGGTTTTGTATTAGTTGTTGATACACCTTACTTTAATAAAACAGTATCAAATGGAGTCAGTCACTTTGAAAACATACCATCTGGAAATTATAAACTCACCATTTGGCACCCACAGCTAGAAACTAATAATAATGAATTTATAACCGATGTAATAATACAAAAAGCGCAAAATTTTGAAATAACCTTACCAAAAGCACTTCTTGCTATACCCGTTCAACAAAATCAAGATGAATTTGATTTCTTAGAAGGATACTAGTTCTATGAAAGTTTCTTTTATGAAAAGTTTACAGAGTCGTATTTTCATATTGTTTATGTTCTTGCTTTTATGCATTCAAATGATGTCTTTTTATTCAACATATCAGGCAAAGCAAAAGTCCGAAACGGTTCAATTAAACAATAAAATAGAAACCGCTAAACAGGTTTTTGAAACTCAACTCAACAACAGGAATTATTATCTAAGTGCATTTGCTGAAACGGCTGCTAAAGATTATGGTCTTAAAAATGTATTTACCGAAGATAGAAAAAGTTTTTTGTTAGCACTGAATAATCATAGAAAAAGAATTAGTGCAGATTTAGCCATATCGATTAAATCAGATGGTGAAATCACAGGTCAACTAATGACTTATTATAAAAACAATCAAAAAAAGGTAAAAGTAGGCCCTGAGCAGGGTAAACCGTTTAGTAACTTTGAAGTTTTTACTCAAACACACACTGCCGAGCTTTATTATTTAAATTCAAAAATCTATCAATTAAGTTTAGCTCCCTTAAAAAGTGGTAGTAGAGTCATTGGTTGGGTTGGGTTTGGCTATATTATAGATCAAGGTTTAGCAAATGAACTAGCAGCGTTAACCGGGGTAAATATTAGTTTTTTGCTTGAAGAACCGTCATTAAATAATGCTAAACAAATGATTAATTCTGACTCAATAGATGAAACTCAATATGATCTTAAGTTAATACAATCAATAAACTCAGGGAGTAATATCAATTACATCTCAAGTCACTTTAGATTAGGTGAAGTTGATAATGCAAACCTGACAGCATTAATGTTTCAATCAAAAGTATCAGTGCTTAAGAATATTCAAGCAGACTGGCAGCAATTTCTTATCATATTCATGTTTGAGATTGTATTATCTCTTTGTGGTGCTTACTTAATTTCAGCGGGTATTACCCGTCCAATCAAACAATTAATTCATCAAATAAAACATATTGGTCAAGGAAAATATGATCATAATATTGAGATTGATGCCACTCATGAATTAACTCAATTAGCTGATGAATTTAATCAGATGAAAGATGCCGTTGTTGCACGTGAGAAGTTAATCAGGCATCAAGCATATCATGATTCAATTACTGACTTGCCAAATAGAAACTACCTCGCTGAAAGGTTAGTAGAATATAAAGATAAAGAAACGAGTTTTATTATTCTGCAAATCAATATTAGAAGAATAAAAGAAATAAATGATACTTTAGGTCATAAAGTTGGAGATAAGGTGATTATTGAATTTTCTAACCGACTTAAAGAGTTTAGCCTTGAAGGTGAACTGTTTCATTTAGGAGCCGATGAATTTGTATTGATAAGCCAAAAGTTAGATATTGAAAACACCATATCACATTTATCTATTAGTTTAGAACCCTTGTTCAACCATGAAAGTTTAAATCTACATTTGCAATATTGTATAGGCATTGCACAATATCCTGAACATCAAACTGAGGATATTACCGACCTATTAAAGAAAACTGATATCGCATTGCAATACGCAAAAAAACATAATCGAATCTATCAAACTTATGATCGCCAATTTGATTTTAATACCGTCGAGCGCCTTCATTTAATTAATAGCTTGAAAACAGCAATAGAGCAAAATCAACTAGTATTACATTATCAGCCAAAAGTTTCATTAGCATCAATGCAAATTAGTCATGTCGAAGCTTTAGTGCGATGGGAGCATCCTATAAATGGATTAATTCCACCGGATTCATTTATCAGCATTGCAGAGCAAACCGGTCAAATGGATGCTTTAACTCGTTGGGTAACTAAAGAAGCTATAGAGCAGTATTTAAAGTGGAAAAAATTAAATATAAACATCAAAATTGCCATTAATATTTCAGCGGAAAATTTAAAAGATAAATCATACAGTGACTATGTCATCGCGTTGAAAGAAGACAACAATATTGCAGATTATGAAATTACTTTAGAAGTAACTGAAGATGCGGTTTTATCTGATCCGCAACAAGCAACTGAAATTTTAACTTACTTAAAATCTCATGGTTTTAAATTATCAATAGATGACTATGGTACCGGCTATTCTTCATTAGCTCAGTTAAAACAGCTGCCAGTACAAGAGTTAAAAATTGATAAATCATTTGTTCAGCAATTAATGCAAAATAAAGATGATCAAATCATAGTTAGATCTACAATTGAGTTAGCACATAATATGGGTTTAAGTGTTGTAGCAGAAGGTATTGAAGACGAAAGAACATTACTTTGGCTGCAAAAGCATAATTGTGAATTAGCCCAAGGCTACTTTATTAGCAGACCGATTAAAGCTGAATTATTTCAAACATGGTTAAAAGATTGTGCATTCACCACGGCTAAGGAAGGTAAATGGTTAAAATTATAATTTCTACATTTGCACTGCTCAGCACCAGTATTTTTGCAATTGAACATGAATTTAAGGGTTTAATTGATGCAAGACTTATATCTGTGTCTGACGATAACAAAAGTTATCTCGAAGGGGACTATGGCAAGTATAATTACAGTGCTGATACAGATTTAACTTTGGCACAACTTGGCGTGCAATACGCTTTAAAGTGGGAGAATAACCTTGCACTACATGTTGTTGGTAATTTATATCTAGATGGTGTTAATAATGGATTAGGATTAACTGAAGCGTTTATATCTTATAAAAGCTTACCAAACCAAAACGGCTGGCGTATAAAATCAAAAACAGGCATTTTCTACCCTAATATTTCATTAGAAAATATTGCAACGGCTTGGTCTACGCCTTATACATTAACAAGTTCAAGTTTAAATAACTGGGTAGGGGAGGAGTTAAGACATTCGGGAGTGCAATTGTCTTTAGATAAACTCGGGAAATTCTCTAAATCATCTCATAACTTTTCTTTCGATCTTGCTTTATTCCAAAACAATGATACAACTGGTGCTATGCTATCTTGGCATGGTTGGACGATAGGTAATAGGCAAACCTTACTGCATGAAAAATTAGTGGTACAACCTTTTGCAGCAAGAGAAGAAACTTTAAGTGCACAAGCTGACAATTCTGACCCTTTCATTGAACTTGATAACCGATGGGGCGCGCATTTTACATCGAGCTGGAAATATCATAATTACTTAACGGTATCTGGTGGTATTTATGATAATAATGCTGATGCTAGTATTGTAAAGTCAGGACAATATACTTGGGATACAAAATTTAAACATATCGGAATAAAATATAATTTTAATAAAAGAATACAGCTAATATCTCAATATATGGCAGGCAGTACTTTTATGCAGTCACCTTATGGCGATAAAGTCGTTGAAAATGACTTTAGTAATGGCTTTATTATGTTACGTTATCTTCAAAATAAGAATCAATATGCTTTAAGGGCTGAAGAGTTTTCAGTAACCGACTTTGATTCTACCGTCGGTGATAATAACAATGAATACGGAAAAAGCATCACATTAAGTTATCGATATAGATTAAGTAAAAGAAGTTTTATTCATACAGAATATAACTGGATTAACTCATCAAGACCTGCACGCTGGTATTTAAAACAGGATATTGATTTAATCGAACAGCAAGTACAGCTTGCTTTTAGGCATTACTTTTAATGTAAGATATATATTTAATGCTATGTTAATTATAATTAATTTTTAGCCGTTATTGACTCGCTCTTAAGAAAACAAAAAGGAGCTTATTAAGCTCCTTTTATAGTATATCGAAAATAAGGTTTACTCTACGATATTTGCTACTGTGTGTTCGATAGTAAGTTTGTATTCAGTATCATCACAGTTTTCTGTATCACAATCCTTTTCTTCTAAAACGATAATGTAGTTACCGTCTTCTTTAAAGTCTTTTTCAGGAACAGTGATTAAGCTTCTAAGCTGACCATCGTCATCAAAAACAACTTGAATAGTATAAGTTTCATTATCGATAGATAATGACTTATGTTCATATTTTGTGATGTTTTTAGCATAAGTACTTGTATCTTC
>Ga0209396_1006289_pt1 | contig 10966 bp, 9 predicted proteins | sample GOMGulsemesocosm_6_FD_184638 | JGI IMG/M metagenome (GOLD analysis project Ga0209396, IMG submission 184638) | Methane-oxidizing microbial communities from mesocosms in the Gulf of Mexico - GOM8C Gulf of Mexico (SPAdes) (version 2) | ecosystem: Environmental > Aquatic > Marine > Cold seeps... | reverse complement strand
TCAAGTCTAGTTTTGCTCTAAAGCCACTTTTTTTCAATTTATTTGCAACTTTCTGACAATATTCACCTTGTTTGTCGGTAATATTCATCACTGTTGCTTGAATTGGCGATAACCAGGTTGGAAATTTTCCAGTGAACTCTTCAATTAAAATTCCGATAAAACGTTCAAGTGAGCCCAAAATAGCTCTATGGATCATCACCGGAGTATATCTTTCGTTGTCTTCACCAACATAAGTTGCGCCTAAACGCTCTGGTAAAGCAAAATCGAGTTGTACTGTACCACATTGCCAAGCTCGACCTAAACAATCCATTAAAGTAAATTCAATTTTTGGACCGTAAAAAGCGCCTTCCCCTGGTAAGTATTCAAATTTGATATCGCTGTCTGTTAATGCTTGAGCAAGACCTGCTTCAGCTTTATCCCAGATTTCATCACTACCAATGCGATTTTCAGGACGTGTAGAAAGCTTAACAACAATATCTTCAAAGCCAAATGAGCCATAAACGTCATAGACCATTTCGATACATTTTTTAACTTCGGCTTGAACTTGTGATTCCATACAGAAAATATGTGCATCATCTTGAGTAAAACCACGTACACGCATTAACCCATGTAAAGATCCTGATGGCTCATTACGATGACAACAGCCAAACTCAGCAATACGTAATGGTAAATCACGGTAAGATTTTAACCCTTGGTTAAATATCTGTACGTGACCAGGACAGTTCATTGGTTTTATCGCGTATTCACGCTTTTCAGAAGTAGTCGTAAACATGCCGTCAGCATATTTGTCCCAATGTCCTGATTTTTCCCAAAGACTTCTGTCCATCATCATTGGAGCTTTAACTTCGTCGTAATCATATTCATGTAACTTTTCACGAATAAATTTCTCTAACTCAGTATAAATCGTCCAACCATCATTATGCCAAAACACCATGCCTGGCGCTTCTTCTTGCCAATGGAATAAATCTAATGTTTTACCAATTTTACGGTGATCACGTTTTTCAGCTTCAGCTAAACGAACGATATACGCTTTAAGTTGCTTTTTATCAGCCCATGCCGTGCCGTAAATACGTTGCAACATTTTATTGTCTGAATCACCACGCCAATAGGCACCCGCCACTTTCATCAGTTTGAACTGGTGACAATGGCGCATGCTTGGTACATGAGGACCACGACACATATCAATGTACTCTTGGTGATGATATAAAGCAGGTGTATCTGTTTTCTCAATATTTTCATCAAGAATTTGTAATTTGTATGTTTCACCACGTTCAGTAAACGCATCATAAGCGTCTTGCCATGAACCTGTTTTCTTAACAACTTCATAACCCGTACGAGCAAGCTCTGTCATACGTTTTTCAATTTTAGTTAAATCGTCTTCAGTAATTGACTCTTCAAGGTCAATATCATAATAAAAACCATTTTCAATGGTAGGACCGATAGCCATTTTAACATCAGGGTATAACTGCTTTATTGCATGACCTAATAAATGTGCACATGAGTGACGAATGATCTCAAGACCTTCGCTATCTTTATTGGTGATAAGTTGCAAAGAAGCGTCTTGGGTAATTAATTCACATGCATCAACAAGATTACCGTCAATACGACCAGCGATCGTTGCTTTAGCAAGACCAGGGCCGATATCAAGCGCAACATCCATTACAGATACAGCTTGTTCAAAAGAGCGTTGAGAACCGTCAGGGAGAGTAATTACAGGCATGTTTTTCCTTATCAGTGGCGGCACGTACGTAGCGTCGCTTGAATTTTAATAGTTAAAAATAAATGGTATCAGCAGTAGCATCCAGCAATTGCTTAATTACGTTCGTCCTGAACATAATAAAAAGCGCATAAAAAAGAGCTTAAAGCCCTTTTTTATAAAAATATGATTTTCTAGCGCTGATTGTAAAAGCCTTACCCTTTTTAAACAAGGGTTTTCACTAAGATTTAACGAGTTTTTGACATTCAAAAATAAAAAATGGATTGTAGACTAAGCGCAAGGTTACTGGTTAGTGCTGGTGACTTGACCAAGCTATTCGCAATAAGCTGGCATAGTACTTTACCAGTAGATAAGTAATACTATTAACAAGTCTTCTTAACAAACCAATAATTTTAGTGAAAATACTTCTCCATCTAATTGCTCTACTACTAGCCATTTCGCAACTGTGCTCTGCTCAAGACTTACCTAATACCTCTGAAAAGTCATTAATACCGTGGAAAACATGGAAAGATAGTAGTCAACAAACGGTTAGCTACCGCCAAGTCATACTCGATAAAAGTAATAGTGCAGATGATCCTATTGCTAGTCGTCAATTAATCGAGATTAAAGCCACAGCTAAGGTTAACTCAAGCATATCAGCTTTCTTACTTTTTATTCAGGATGTTGATAACACCCCAAATTGGTTAGTGAATGCCAGCGAAAGTAAAATAATAAAACAGTACTCAGCAACCGAAAATAGTTTTTATATTACATTAACTAAAATATGGCCACTGCAAGCTAGAGTTTTATTATTACATTCTACTTATTGGCAAAATCCCGATCTCAGTATTGAAATCAACTTAGTCGATGATAGGCTCAACTTAAATCAGGAAACCAACGTTATTACCAATTTAAATCTAAATGAATACTTACCGGTAAAAATCCACAGTGCTCATTGGAAAATAATACCTAAACTGATTATCAATAACGATCAGCCACTAAAGCAAACAGCGTTATTTATTGAATATATCTTTATCGCGGATGGTAGAGGAGATACACCAAAGTGGCTAGCCGATCATTTAGCGCTAAAGTCCATTTGGAAAAGTATGAGAAATATTAGGCGTCAATTACCAGATGAAAAATGGCAACAACAGCAAACTATTATGGGCATTACTGAATTAATGCCCATAACATCTAAAGCTAATTAAGCGTCTTGCTCAGCGGTAATCGCTAGCGCCATTGCTTCCGCAATTTTAATACCATCAATACCTGCTGATAAAATACCACCAGCATAACCTGCGCCCTCGCCTGCAGGATACAAGCCTTGGGTATTAAGACTTTGTAACGTCTCTTTATCGCGGGTAATTTGTATTGGTGAAGAGGTACGAGTTTCCACGGCTGTTAATGTTGCTTCGCTCATTGAAAAGCCTTTAATTTTCTTATCAAAAGCGGGCAAAGCCTCTCTTATTGCTGCGATGGCATAAGCAGGTAATGTTTCACTTAAATCGCAATAAGTAACACCGGGCTTATATGACGGGGTTACACAACCATGCTCGCCACTTTTACGACCCGCTAAAAAATCACCAACAAGCTGCACAGGCGCATCATAATTTTCACCACCAAGTTTGAATGCCTTCTCTTCGAGTCTACGCTGAAAGTCGATACCTGCCAGTACATAATCTCTACTTGAAGCAAATTCACTGGTGATAAAGTCTTCTGGTTCAATACCTACAACAATGGCGCTGTTAGCATTACGTTCATGACGAGAATACTGGCTCATACCATTTGTCACTAAGCGACCTTCTTCTGATGCCGCTGCAACCACAGTTCCACCAGGACACATACAAAAACTATAAACAGAACGACCATTACTACAGTGATGCACTAATTTATAATCTGCAGCGCCTAAAATTTCATTACCGGCATTTTTACCAAAGCGCGCATCATCAATGACCGATTGCTCATGTTCGATTCTAAAGCCGACAGAGAAAGGCTTAGCTTTTATATAAACACCTTCATCAAATAACATTTCAAAGGTATCACGGGCACTATGACCAATAGCTAAAGCAATATGGTTTGTTTCAATATGATCACCGTTTGACAGTGTTAAGCCCGTCACTTTTTGATTTTGGTAACCTTCAATGCCTTGGGTAGTACATTCATTGCCATTAACATCGGTAAAATGGATATTATCTACTCGTTGATTAAACCTAACTTCGCCGCCAAGCTCAAAGATTTTTGCACGCATCTGCTCAACCATGGTAACGAGCTTAAACGTACCAATATGAGGTTTACTTACGTACAAAATCTCTTCTGGTGCACCTGCAGCAACAAACTCATGAAGTACTTTTCTACTATAGTGTTTAGGATCTTTAACTTGACTATAAAGTTTACCGTCCGAAAAAGTACCGGCGCCGCCTTCACCAAACTGAACATTAGATTCTGTGTTTAATATTTTTTTACGCCAGAAACCAAAGGTATCCTTAGTACGTTGTCTTACTTCCTGACCACGCTCTAAAATTATTGGCTTAAAACCCATTTGAGCTAACACTAAACCAACAAACAAGCCACAAGGTCCCATACCAATAACTACGGGACGATTTTTAAGGCTTGTTGGTGCTTGGCTAACAAGTTTATAAGCCATGTCAGGCGTTTCTTTTACTTGATTATCATCCAAAAATTGTTCAAGTAACGCGTCGTTAACACTGGTTTCCACATCAAGGGTATATATAAGAAGGATTTTGCTCTTCTTACGTGCATCATAACCACGCTTAAAAACGGTAAAGTTTACTAACTGATCTTTATTAAGTGATAATTTGCTTAAAATTGCTTGTTCAAGTTCGTGCTCTTGATGATCAAGGGCGAGTTTAATATTGGTTAAACGAATCATTCTTTGAGATCCAGCGTAAATGAGGGGAATATTTTTCACTATTTTACCTGTACGCCGCCATTTTATAAACAAGAGATTGAAATTGTGGTGAACAAAGGTATGATCGCGCTACTGATAAAACACATCAAATATTTGAGATTCACTATGGCGTTTGTGGTAACCGATAACTGTATATTATGTAAATACACTGACTGTGTCGCGGTATGTCCTGCAGATGCTTTTTTTGAAGGACCAAATTTTTTAGTGATTAGTCCTGATGATTGTATCGATTGTGACTTATGTCCCGTAGAGTGCCCTGCCGACGCTATTTATCAAGAAGATGAAGTACCTGCTCATCAGCAAGAATTTATTGAGCTTAATGCAGAACTTTCAAAACATTGGCCAAGAATTACCGAAATGAAAGCACCTTTACCTCAAGCGAAAAAATGGGATGGAATTACTGACAAAATTCAATACTTAGATACTCAGTCAGATGATTAGTAAATTATCCTTAAGCATGTTTTGTAAATACCGCACTTTATAAGAAAACAGCTATACTGAAGGAGAAATAATCCCCCTTGGAGATAACTATGTGGCATAGCATTGAACAAGCCATTAGTGTTGCAACCTCGAAGCCCTTTCATATTTCTAATAAACAAGCCATTTCTACTGGCGGCGGTAGTGCCTCACCTTTCAATAGTTTACTAGATAATACCGAGCCTTCATTGAATTTATCTTTTAAGATATCTGATGGGGAACGAAGTTATTTCTTAAAAATCAATAACAAAGCTTGTCTCGAAAACTTTCAAGCCGAAGCGTACTCATTAAAGCAGCTCGATACCTTGGCTAATATCGCCAGCCCCAAAGTCACTACTTTAGGCACCAGCTTAGACAAAAGCTTTCTAGTACTCGATTATATTGATTTCAGTAAAGCTAAACCTATGCTTTGGCATCAACTAGGTCAGCGACTTGCACAAATGCATTATGAAAATCGCCATGGTCAATTTGGCTGGCAACATGATAATTTTATCGGTAGCACCATTCAACCTAACCACTGGAGCAGCAACTGGACCACATTTTTTGCTGATCAGCGCATTGCTTGGCAATTACAATTACTGTCAGAGCGTTCGATTATGCTCGGTAATATTGAACATATCACCCAAGTTTGCCATGACGCTTTATTGCATCATCAAGTATCACCATGTTTAGTCCATGGTGATTTATGGCAAGGTAATACTGGCTTTACTAATGAGCAAGCAATGATATTTGATCCTGCTTGTTATTATGGTGATCGAGAAGTTGATATAGCGATGACCGAATTATTTGGCCATTTCCCTGATGATTTTTACCATGGTTACCAAGCAGAATATCCATTAGATGATGGTTATGGGCAAAGAAAACTGGTCTATAACTTTTATCATATCCTTAATCACGCTAATATTTTTGGTGGCATTTATATTGACCAAGCAAAAGCTGCATTATCCCGAATAATGTCATTACCTTTACACTAATTTTTAATACGTTATCTAATTATCGATGTAGATCAACTTAGTAATAATGAATCACTGAAAATACAGATTATTTTTGGTAATTTAATTTTAAATAGCCATACTCTAACAAAGGTTAGCTGTGCAATATAAGTACAAAAACACATTTGACATTTTACTTGGAGGCTATACATGACTACTAAAATCACTGAAAAACGCATTACTTGTCCACACTGTGGTCACCATCTACATGCAATGTTAGACGCTTCTGCTGGGGATCAAGATTATTACGATGAATGCCCTTCATGCTGCATGGAGATTCATTATAATTTACATGTTGATGAATACCGAAAAAAAATTCAATTAACCGTAGATAGCGATGATGAACAGGTGTTTTAACGTACCAATAAACCAACCTAATTATTGTTGAGTTAACTCCATCAATAAAAAGCGGACTCACTTTACTTTTCGAGACATTTTATACCTTGTTTGCTCAAGCTATCTCCTCTATCATGCTTACAATTCAAGGTGCTTTACAGGCAATTCCCTTCCCTCTTCACAGTAGTTAGCAATGATATGAATTTAGCCAGTTTCATCAACCACAGTAAAAGCTTATTAAAGCTCACGTACCCCATTTTAATTGCCCAATTAATCCAAAACTTAATGGGCTTTGTAGATATTGTTATGGCAGGCCGTGTAAGTGCCACAGACCTAGCAGCCGTTGCAGTAGCAAACAGTGTTTGGCTACCACTAATCTTAACCATTTACGGTTTGATTATGGCATTATCCGCAATTGTTTCTCAACTTGCTGGTGCAAATAAATATACCGATATAGTTGAGCAAACGTATCAAACGGCCTGGATAGCATTCGTGTTAGGCCTCTCATTAATTGCTATGTACTACGTGTTAACACCCATAATTTCGCCATTGGTTACCTTAGAGGGCAACCTTGAAGAGTTGATGTTCGGCTACTTAGGTTACATTGTCTGGGGCGCACCAGGGTACTGTTTATATTTGGTACTAAGAAACTACTCCGAAGGTCTTTCCTACACGAAGCCAACCATGATTATCAGCATCATTGGTTTACTAATAAATATCCCGGCAAACTATATATTTATCTATGGTAAGTTTGGTATGCCCGCACTCGGTGGTGCAGGTTGTGGATTAGCAACGGCATTAGTTTATTGGTCAATGTTTATCAGTATGCTCATTTATTGCTTTTATTCTAAAGTGCTAAAACAAGCGAGCTTATTCAGTGCTTTTTATTGGCCTGTAATAACTGAAATAAAAGAAATTCTTGCTTTAGGCATACCTATTGCCTTGTCACTGCTTTTTGAAGTCAGCCTATTTGCTATTGTTGCCATCATACTTGTTCCCTTTGGCGCACAGGTTGTTGCTAGTCATCAAGTAGCCCTAAACTTTACCGGTTTAATCTTTATGGTACCCTTGAGTATTGCAATGGCAACAACCATTAAAGTCGGCTTTGCCATTGGCAATAAAAACTATGAACAAGCAAGAGATTATACCTTGTATTCAATAATACTTGGCCTCGCCCTCGCCTGTTTTACCGCGATAATAACCGTATTGTTTAGAACTCAAATTGCCGGTATTTATAGTACGGAAGCTCCCGTTATAGAATTAGCCGCCAGCCTCATGTTACTGGCGGCTGTTTATCAATTTTCAGATACCATACAGGTCGTTTCAGCGGGCGCATTGCGTGGCTATAAAGATACCAAGTCCATTTTATATATAACCTTTGTTTCTTATTGGTTAATTGGTTTATCCGTTGGTTTAATGCTTGGCATGACTGACTGGATTGTCCCCAAAATGGGTCCTTTTGGCTTTTGGATAGGTTTCATTGTCGGCTTGACCACTGCTGCTATATTACTAGCTTGGCGCTTACATATAATTCAGCAACGTATTAAAAATGATAATCCCTCACAAAAAGAGTTGATAACATAGTTAGCTAGCACAACTTTAAGCCACATTGTTGATTTAACAAGCAAACAATCTTGCTTTTTAAGTTTATTAAACAAAAGCACTTGCAAGGGGATTAAGCAAAAGCTAACATAGCGCTCGTTGAGTTATCAACATGTGCTCGCTTAGCTCAGTTGGTTAGAGTACTTGCATGACATGCAAGGTGTCACAGGTTCGAGTCCCGTAGCGAGCACCAAATACAGGTTCATTAAGAACCAATAAAGACCCGCAAGACCATAGTTAATATGGGTTTGCGGGTTTTTTATTGCCTATAACGTCCATTGCAGCCTAATGACATCCAGTAAAAAAAGCGGTATCGTAAGCGGTACTGGTTTCAATTACATCATCTGGTACCGCTTTATGGCTAAAGTAACACCTCTATCTAGTACTGCTGTTAAACAAGCTCTATCCAATTCTAAAGTAAAAGAATCTCATGCTAATGGGAAAGTTCATAAATTACGTGATGGTGATGGCTTACATCTTAGAATTAGACCCAATGGCTCAATGTCTTGGGTATTAGATTATGTTCAACCCTATACAAAAAAAAGAATTAGTATCAGTTTTGGTACTTACCCCGAAATATCTTTAGCTCAAGCAAGAAAACTACGCACTGAGGCTAAAGAACTCTTAGTACAAGATATAGACCCCAAAGAACATCGAGATGATAAATATCGCGGACAAGTACTAGCTACCAATAATACATTAAAGAGTGTGGCTACTGACTGGTTTGCGATTAAGAAAACGACCATAGCAGAAAATACCGCAACAAGCTTATGGCGAAAATTTGAAAACCATGTATTCCCTAAATTAGGTCACCGCCCTATTGATAAAATTTTAGCTCCTGAAGCCATTGAAGCATTAAAACCACTGGCGGCTAAAGGTAATTTAGAAACGACAGGTAAAATCATCGGCCATTTGAACAACATAATGACCCATGCGGTTAATACGGGTATATTACACCATAATCCTTTATCTGGTATCCGCAGCGCATTTCAAGCACCTAAAGCAACGAACATGGCAACTATTAGACCCAATGAACTTGGTAAGCTAATGAGTGATATAAGCTACGCCAGCATTAAACTGGTAACTCGATGTTTACTTGAATGGCAATTGCATACCATGACTCGCCCTAGTGAAAGTGCAAAAGCAAAATGGTCAGAAATTGATTTAGAAAATAAGCTTTGGACTATACCTGCCGAACGAATGAAAATGCGCTTAGAACACAAAGTACCTTTAACTCCACAAACCATTGAAATATTAACGCGCTTGAAACCACTAAGTGGTGACAGGAAGCACCTATTCCCTTCTTACATTGACCATAGCAAGCACTGTAATGTTGAATCAGCAAATAAAGCACTAGGTCGCATGGGTTATAAAAACAAGTTGGTTGCTCATGGTTTACGTGCATTAGCCAGTACAGCGCTCAATGAACAAGGTTTTGACCCTGATGTTATTGAAGCAGCTCTTTCACATGTAGATAAAAATGAAGTTAGAAGAGCGTATAATCGTGCTGAATACCTTGAACGTAGACGTGTATTAATGTGTTGGTGGTCTGAACATATAGAGCAAGCCACAAGAGGTGACACTAAAACGTTAAGCTCAGTTAGTAGCATAAGATAAGTAGAGTAATGAGTTTTTGATAAAGCACATTTCCACACACAAACAAGGAGTACAATGCATGCATGATAATTTAGAAGATTGGTTCAAAAATGACTATTGGTCGCATGAAGAGGCCGCTTGCTTGATGTACGCAATAATTCCGATAACTCATCAAGGGCTATCATCCACAACTTATAATGTACACAAAGTCGGTAATATTGAAGTTTTTGTACACAATAAAAACACAGATAAGGTAAATGAAATCTTAAAACTGTTTAGTATATTCGAATCAGCTAATTGGGAACGTAATGATAAAGATGGAAAAAGAACGTGGGGTGAATACTTTAAGATGGCTGAACACAAGGGTATAAGAATAGATTTTGCATTGAAATGTTCAAAAAACTCATTCGAAAGACAGAGCAAGAATAAAAATAAACCAATGGAGCAAGAAAAAACTGGTGATAAGAATGACTCAACAGTTACTTTTTCAAAAGAGATGGCAGAGGTTCTAGAGCCAATAGCTAAGCTTATTATCAGCTTTAAAGGTAACGATAAATATAAAGAATATGGCAACAAAATACAACAGGGATTAATTGATGATTGGTTAAAGAATAAAACAAATACAGAGCATGAAAAACGGTTTTTAAAAGAATTAATCACCAAATACTACGGTATAACATCTGCCCGAACATAGTTTTTACCGTCAATATTTCTTTCATTAAAATTCAATGACATAGCCTCAAAATCATATGTTGCCAATAGCATACTGGCAACATGCCAATAATGACCTCGTAAACACCCTGCTTTAATCTGTCCGTCTCATAACAACAACGTTCAAGAGATAACTAACATGTCCAGCAAAATACAAAACACAGAACACCAAATAATCAAACTTCCTAGTGTGATAAGCATGACAGGAATATCACGAACATCCATCTATAACAGAATTGAAGAAGGAGCATTTCCAAAACAAATAAACCTTGGAGAGCGCTCTGTTGGGTGGGTAAAAAGTGAAATTCTAGAATGGATTGACGCTCGCATTGCAGCACGTGATGAAGGAGTTGAATAATGACTGATATAGAAGAGCTACTAAAAGAACTCATCCAAAGAGATCAATTTGTAAATTACATAATGGAGCAAAAAGGTGATCGAATCACCAAACCACCCACCGATGCTAATGGTTATAAAATTGATGCACAAAACAGTAACAACTGGAATAGCTTTGAGGATGCTTATAATGCCAGTGACCAAATAGGTTTTGTATTAACTGATGATGATCCTTTTCTATTCTTAGATTTAGATCATGTACTCAAGGATGGAAAATTATGTGACTGGGCA
>Ga0209396_1006287_pt1 | contig 10966 bp, 5 predicted proteins | sample GOMGulsemesocosm_6_FD_184638 | JGI IMG/M metagenome (GOLD analysis project Ga0209396, IMG submission 184638) | Methane-oxidizing microbial communities from mesocosms in the Gulf of Mexico - GOM8C Gulf of Mexico (SPAdes) (version 2) | ecosystem: Environmental > Aquatic > Marine > Cold seeps... | reverse complement strand
TTGTACAGTCTGCGTTAGTACAGGCTGTCACGGCAACTGAGGAGGCCTCACAAGTTAAAGCGGCACTGCTATAAGCAATACGGTAGTGGTCAATGGTTGGCGCAATAGGATCGCCAAGTACCGCTGTAAACGCCTGACCAAAAATTAATGCACCTACACTTTCTTTGGTGTGGTTTCGCTCACCATCGGAGTTTCCATCTTCATCAATCGCCATATAAACGCCACCCGATTGATTCCTGAAGCGTCGAACCCAACCACCGTCACCGCCCCGTCGTGTATTTTTCGTACCAGCCCATAATGGTAATGAGGTATATTCTAGCTGCGTCTGCTGTTTGGTGTCTCCTGCGAGATCATGCCAACCTTCGACCGCTAAACCTGTCACTAGCGATTCAAAACTGACATTATTACCGTTGGTGTCTACCAGATTACCTAGCACATTAGCCTCTATCGCCAAATAGCCAATAATCTCGGCCGAATCAATAACACCAGCACTAACTTCGGCGCGTTCAAGGTATATTTTCATGCCCGCATTAGTGACATTGTTGATGCCTGCTGTAACCCACGGCGATCCAACGGCAAAGCTCGTTGCATTTCTCTGGTTAAACATACTTTGCAGTTTTGCAACCACCGCAACGTCATAGTCAGTATCAGGAATATCAGGATAATTATGTCTAAAATCGACGCCGATATCAGAAGAACCATTATCACTTCTTAACTGATACCTCTTGGTTGCACTAATACAAGCCTCTAGCTTGGTACCATCGTTAAACTCGTGAATACCCGGCTCCACAGCAATATAGACCATCGCCATCGCGATATGATTGCCATCTTGACCTGGTGATTCAGATTGGGTTATTTCAAAACCTGTTGTGGTGACATTTTTAATTCTTACAGTGGCGGGGTCACTACCTTGTTCCGTTGCGTTAAGTAATACAATAGGTGGAACCGGAAAAGACTGATCAAATGTCACCAACTGATAATCATCACGATTACTATTAAAGGTACTGGTCAAGGTGAATGCATGCGCTTCGATTCGCCACGTTTGCGTTACTGGTGCTGTAGATGAGAAATCGATAATTTTGTTTGATGACACCTCTCCATCTGTTGCGGTTATAGTGACATCACCAGCATTTGGCCTAACCAATTGTAATTCTACTTGACCATTATCTTGTGCCAAAAATTGATACCATGCACTACCGTCATTATCAGAATTATACCTAATGACACCTTTACCCTGCTTAACAACCCATACACCATTCGCGTTAGTTGTTAATGCCATCTCACCACTGTAATCGGTTAACACAGCACCAGCGCTATCTAAAGCTTTAAATACAATACTATCTGCAACACAGACATTCGCCGCTACATTTGAGTTAACACGACTAATATCAAAGCGATTGAATGTTGGCACATCTTGACACATCATTGAAAAATCTGAATTATTTACAAAACTTGAATTACTGTTGACCGTAAGATCTGTAGGATGCAATTCATTTGCAACAATAGTCCCTGTTATTACACTAGAATTATGAGCTTTAATTTTCGTTTCACTATATAAAAAACCAGTGAAAGTTACGTCGTTTCCTAATATAATATCTTGGTTGCTGACAATAATTAAGTTGTTATTATTATTATTTATTGTCGAGTCTTGTTTGACATCTAATGTGCTATTTAGATAAATTCTAACAGTATTATTCGCGGACTGATTATTTACTACTTCAAGCTCGCTTTCATTGCGGAGAATAAGCTCTTCGATAAAATAATCGCCTGGAGAAAATTCCAGTTTTGAATTCGCACCTTGATGAGAATTTTTAGTCTCTATTTTTTTGATATAATAGGTGCCACCCACTGTATCAAATGTCAACGTGTCACCTGCTGATACGATGATTGTATCGTAATGTACCCCAGCCTTGACTTCAAAAGTATTATTACTAAAATCAGCACTAGCAACATTAACATCAGCCGAACTTTGCTTAAACGTCGGTATATTAAAGCGTTGATCCAATGTATTTTCATTATCCGGAAATAAATTATAGCAACCAAGCGCAAAGCCCAGTGATGAATAACCTGATAACAACAAAATGAAGATACAATGAAATAAGCGCATTATTCAATTCCTGAATTTGCATTAAATAACTCGGCTGGTTATCTTTGTGTTGTCACTAATATTGGCAATAGTAACGATGAAAAGCATAGACACTTTAAGTATGTATTAATGAATATGACGCCATAGACAATGCCGCCGTTGAATATGGAGCAGCTAAATATGAACTCCTATATTTCAACCTACGTCAGCGGTGTGATAAGTGACCTATATAACCAGAATAAACAGTCGGCTAAAGAGAGTCAATTGAATAATACGACAAAGATTTGACAGCTTAGTGTCAATAATATAAATGATAATTTTAGATTTAGAAAAATATTGTGCAAGTAGGGAAAGTTATAATAGATGTGTAACCAGAAGAGTTGGTGCCCGGAGCGAGACTTGAACTCGCACACCCAGAAGGCGAGGGATTTTAAATCCCTTGTGTCTACCGATTCCACCACCCGGGCAACGGATGTTCGCATTCGCGAAGCTGTGGGCCACTTTATTTAAGGTTGTTACCTTAACAAAAATGGAGCGACTTAGGAGGCTCGAACTCCTGACCTGAACCTTGGCAAGGTTCCGCTCTACCAGCTGAGCTAAAGTCGCATTTTTACTGCTTTACACTTTCTTTACTATTTACTTTATGTTGGTGCCCGGAGCGAGACTTGAACTCGCACACCCAGAAGGCGAGGGATTTTAAATCCCTTGTGTCTACCGATTCCACCACCCGGGCAACATAAGTAATTTAAGATAATGGAGGCGGGTCCCGGAGTCGAACCGAGGTAAACGGATTTGCAATCCGGTGCATGGCCACTCTGCCAACCCGCCAGTTATCTTATGAAGTTTTTAATTCTCTTCAAGAACTTGCTTTAAAATGGAGCGACTTAGGAGGCTCGAACTCCTGACCTGAACCTTGGCAAGGTTCCGCTCTACCAGCTGAGCTAAAGTCGCATTTTTTAAAACATCCTCTGTTTGACTACTGTATTATTTATTAATAAACAGCAAGACATCAACGAATCCTTAAGCTAACTAAGTAACTTAATTAATTATTTGATTTAACATGAGGTTTAAACTGAATCTAAAAAGTTGGTGCCCGGAGCGAGACTTGAACTCGCACACCCAGAAGGCGAGGGATTTTAAATCCCTTGTGTCTACCGATTCCACCACCCGGGCAACGGATGTTCGCATTTGCGAAGCTGTGGGCCACTTTATTTAAGGTTGTTACCTTAACAAAAATGGAGCGACTTAGGAGGCTCGAACTCCTGACCTGAACCTTGGCAAGGTTCCGCTCTACCAGCTGAGCTAAAGTCGCATTTTTACTGCTTTACACTTTCTTTACTATTTACTTTATGTTGGTGCCCGGAGCGAGACTTGAACTCGCACACCCAGAAGGCGAGGGATTTTAAATCCCTTGTGTCTACCGATTCCACCACCCGGGCAACATAAGTAATTTAAGATAATGGAGGCGGGTCCCGGAGTCGAACCGAGGTAAACGGATTTGCAATCCGGTGCATGGCCACTCTGCCAACCCGCCAGTTATCTTATGAAGCTTTTAATTCTCTTCAAGAACTTGCTTTAAAATGGAGCGACTTAGGAGGCTCGAACTCCTGACCTGAACCTTGGCAAGGTTCCGCTCTACCAGCTGAGCTAAAGTCGCACTTTTAAAGCACCTTCTGTTTAACCAGAAGTTCCGTTTGACTCAACGTTTTTGGTAACTCGTTGCTTCATCCGATGCAGCGCATTCTAATGATTTATCGATGGGAGTCAACAATGTTTTTATCTTTTTGTTTCACTTGGCTAAATATCACCCTAAAAGGTCATCTTTAGCTCGAATTGAACTAAAGATGAGCTATTTCTAACGTTCTTCGTTACTTAGCGTTGTTATTGCAGCACGTAGATAACTAACCATCGATGATACGGTTAAAGCGGTTGCGATAAATAATAATCCAAAGCCGATATCAATCACCAATTCATTGTAACGCGACAACAAAGCAATTAAGGCTAACATTTGTGCGGCTGTTTTAACTTTACCCCAAACCGATACGGCAACGCTGTTGCGTAACCCCAATTCGGCCATCCATTCTCGCAACGCGCTAATAATAATTTCACGACCAATCATAATTACTGCAGCAACGGTGACCCAAACGTTTTGATAATCTTCGGTGATGAGTAGCAGTGCACAAGACACCATTACTTTATCGGCAACGGGATCTAAGAATGCACCAAACTTAGTGCTTTGGTTAAGTAGACGTGCCAAATATCCATCGAGAATATCGGTGCCTGCGGCAAACCAAAAAATAAAAGCGGCAAGTAAATAATTATATTCAAAAGGTAAATAGAAAGAAATAAGAAAGACTGGGATTAGCATGACTCGCAGCATCGTGAGCATATTTGGAACATTTAAAGGCATGATAGCAATTACATAGGTAGTATTTGTATACTATGGTGCCCGAAACGGCCTGTTATTACAATTACCAATCGAAGGTATTGGGTGAAAACACTTGATTGAACGCTTCGATTACCTAGGGTTCAACTATCGGTATAACCATTGCAGCTTTAATGTTTTAAACTGTCGAAAATAAGTTGGGCCAAGATTTTACTAATGCCTGGTACTTTGGCTATTTCTGCGACACTGGCTTTTTTTAGTTCGATTAAGCCGCCCATATACTTTATTAGGGTTTGGCGCTTTTTAGGCCCGATCCCTGCGATCGCTTCTAAGGACGAGGTTTTTTTGACCTTGGCACGACGCGCACGGTGACCTGTGATTGCAAAACGATGTGATTCATCGCGAATGTGTTGAATTAAATGCAGTGCTGGAGAGTCAGCCGCCAACGATACTATTTCGCGACTATTGCCAACCAGCAGGGTTTCTAACCCCGGCTTACGGCCCTCCCCTTTGGCGACACCTATCAATAAAGGCATTTTGGGCAAACGCTCTTCATATAATGACATCACTTCTTCGGCTTGGGTTAGTTGGCCTTTACCACCGTCAATAAACAAGATATCAGGAATAAGTTGCGGATCGGTTACTTTGGCAAACCGCCGGGTTAACGCTTGTTTCATTGCCGCATAATCATCGCCACCCGTGATGCCCTCGATATTAAACTTGCGATATTGTGCTTTTGCTGGACCTTCTCGGTCAAAGACCACACAAGAAGCAACGGTTTGCTGCCCTGATGTATGCGATATATCAAAACATTCCATTCGCTGTACTTTATCATTAAGATCTAACGCTTGTTCCAACGCCGTTAATCGCTGTAACACTGTGCCTTTTTGAGCGAGTTTACTGGTTACCCCTATCTCGGCATTTTTATCTGCTAATTGCACTAATTTAGCGCGCTCACCGCGCGTATTATTAAATAACGCAACTTTGTAACCCGCTTGTTTTACTAATACTTGCTCAATCATCGCGTGATCGAGACTGTCGCATTGATGTAATATTTGCCTTGGAATTTGACGACCCGCGCTGCTGTTGAGATAAAACTGCATGATAAAGGCCATGTGCAGTTCTGAAACTTCAGTATTTTTAGGTGTTTTAGGGTAATAACTACGGCTGCCTAACACCTTGCCATGACGTATAAACAACACGTGAAAACACGCAATGCCATGTCGATAATCAAAGCCGATAACATCTAAGTCACTTTGGTCAGAATTTATCCACTGCTGCTCTTGTACCTTACGTAGCGCCGTTAACTGGTCACGGTAACGGGCTGCCTGTTCAAAGGCTAAATTGGCACTGGCTTGCTCCATTTGCGTAACAACCTGACCCAACACTTGCTGGCTTTCACCCGATAAAAATAAGGAAGCAAGGTCAACCTCGCGCTGATAGTCATTGTCGCTTACCTTGCCAACACAAGGCGCTAAGCAGCGATTAAGCTGATGTTGCAAACAAGGACGTGAACGATTGCGATAGTAGCTATCATCACATTGACGAACCTGAAATATTTTTTGCATTAAATGCAAGCTTTCACGTACGGCCCCACTGTTAGGGTAAGGGCCAAAATATTGACCTTTCGCCTTTTTAGGACCCCGATGAATGGTTATTCGTGGATGTTGATGATTAGAAATAAAAATGAAAGGGTAAGATTTGTCATCTCGTAACAGCACATTATATTTAGGTAAATAATGCTTAATTAAGTCGTTTTCTAAAATGAGCGCTTCAGTCTCAGTCTCGGTGACAATAATTTTAATGTCTTCGATTTTGGCGACTAAAGCACGGGTTTTACTTTCGCTAATATTGGTTCTGAAATAACTCGCTAATCGTTTTTTTAGATTCTTAGCTTTACCAACATAGATAACATCTTGCTTGGTATTGAGCATTTGATAAACACCAGGATCAGTGGTGACGTTTTTTAAGAAATTTTCACTATCAAACACTACTTATTAATACCTATAATTTTTCTGTATCTAAAATACCATGTCGAATAGCCAAATGTGTCAATTCAACATCACCTTTAACATCAAGCTTATTAAACAATCGATAGCGGTATGAGTTAACGGTTTTAGGGCTAAGGCTTAATTGCTCTGAAATTTCATTAACTTTTTGCCCCGTTGTTATCATCATCATAATTTGTAGCTCACGCTCTGATAACGATTGAAATGGGTTGTCTTGTGCCGGTTTAAATTGGCTTAGTGCCATTTGTTGCGCTATTTCAGGCGACAAGTATCGCTGACCTGATTTAACCTGACGAATAGCATTGATCATCTCGATCGGTGCGGCTCCTTTGGTTAAGTAACCTGCAGCACCGGCTTGCATTACTTTGGTCGGGTATGGCTCTTCGCTGTGAACACTTATCACAATCACTTTAACATCTGGTTTATTACGTAAAATTCTACGCGTCGCTTCTAGCCCACCGATACCGGGCATATTCATATCCATCAACACAATATCGGTTTCGTTACTACGACACCATTGCACCGCATTTTCACCAGAACCAGCTTCGCCTACGACTTTAATACCGCGGACATCTTCAAGAAGGCGCTTAATCCCAGTACGAACAAGTTCATGATCATCGACTAGAAAAACATTAATCACATTTACCTCCAAAGTTCAGTAGTTAAACTCTAACTATTTGAATTTACTTATTTAGCAAACAGCGCTAACTTGACATTATGTTTGTATAATTCGCGCCGATTCTACAATGAAAAAGCTCAATGTTTAAAGTTTTTTATCGTCGAACTAAAAAATAACACCGAGATGCTCTATTTTTGATCAATGCTATCTTAGCGAATACCAAGCTAAAATACATTATCTAACTGATCCGATATCAAAAAACACAACTATAAAGACGATTTCAGCTTGCTGACGTATTTATAACACCAGCTACATGAGCGCTAACTTAATCAACGTTGCAAGTTCAAATTTTAACGTTTTAGCCACTATCCAAGTGTCGTAAAATTTATTATTCAAGCAATCATGATGCGAAAAATTAATTCTACCTATAAATGAAGGTCAAAAGTAAAATCTTTAGTATATAAGCGTGTTATCCACCTGAGTGATATGCGCCTGCATCGTGCGCATAATATTTTATAATCAGCGATAAAGAGTGAATTGAACCCTCGCTTGGGGTGTGCGCTATAAACCCTTGCCTTATTTCACCCTGAACAGCAAAAAGCCCGATAATCTTTCGGTAATCGGGCTTTTCTAAATAATGGCGGTGCAAGATAAAGAGTGGATTTAGACTCTAACTTAGGAGTTGCGCTATCAACCTGTGCCTTACTTTATCCTAAACAGCAAAAAGCCGCTTATTCTAGCGAATAAGCGGCTTCTCTAAATAATCGCGGTGCAAGATAAAGAGTGGATTTAGACTCTAACTTAGGAGTTGCGCTATCAACCCTTGCCTTATTTCACCCTGAACAGCAAAAAGCCCGTTAAATCTTTCGATTTATCGGGCTTTTCTAAATAATGGCGGTGCAAGATAAAGGGCGGATTTGAACCCAAGCTTAGGCGTTGCACTATCAACCTGAGCCTTACTTTATCCTAAACAGCAAAAAGCCGCTCATTCTAGCGAATAAGCGGCTTCTCTAAATAATCGCGGTGCAAGACAAAGAGTGGATTTGGACTCTAGCTTAGGCGTTGCGCTATCAACCCGTGCCTTATTTCACCCTGAACAGCAAAAAGCCCGATAACCTTTCGGTTATCGGGCTTCTGTAAATATGGTGGTGCAAGACAAAGAGTGGATTTGAACCCAAGCTTTGGAGCTGTATAACAGATCAAACCTTTTATCCCTTACAGCAAAAAGCCCGTTAAATCTTTCGATTTATCGGGCTTTTCTAAATAATGGCGGAGAGATAGGGATTTGAACCCTAGATGGGCTATAAACCCATGCCGGTTTTTTATGATAAGTCGATATTTATGTTAATTTCATCAACGGCTCTGGTAACTTTAATATTTCTTCACCAGCTCCTTTGTATAATGGAAGACCTAATAAATTTTCTTTTTCACAATGTGTTGGTTCTGGATATTGGAAATAATGCAAGTTTTTAGCCGCAACAAAAAATAATCTTCTTCTTTTTTGAGGAACACCATAATCAGCAGACATTAGCTCCCTATGGGTTACTTCATAACCAATTTCCTCAAATGACTTGTATATTTCTTCAATCATATTGGCACTTTTAACCTGAGCAAGCCCATAAACATTTTCCATTACTACTATTTCAGGTTGAAGAGCTTTAACTTGCTTCACATAATCTCGATATAAAACTCCAAGCGGGTCATTAGTGGCTTTTTGTTTTCCTGCAACACTAAATGGTTGGCAAGGAGGACCGCCAATAATAATATCAGGTGAGCCACCAATTATTTTTTTTACAGAATTAGGATCAAGTTTTGTAATATCTTCTCTAAGAAAGTTCCATTCTGGTCTATTATGCTTGATGGTAGCTTCAGCCCATTTTTCGATGTCATTTGAAAAACAAGTCTCAAACTTGACTAAATCATCAGATGCTTGCTCAAAACCAAGATCTAAGCCTCCAGCTCCTGTAAAATATGATGCAATTTTTAATGTTCCACCTTGATTTAAACGCTCAAAATACTTAGCTACCTCTTTCGCCAAATTTTTAGCTAAACCAACAGGCACAGCATTTCCTATCTGCTTATGAACTTGCCCTAAAGTGCCTTTGAACTCATATTCAAGTGGAAAATCTTGTAATAAAGCGGCCTCTCTTGGTGTGATATATCTATCTTTCAAAGGATGAACAAATTTATTAAAAATATAAGCAGTAACGGTAAGGGATGGCTTATTATTTTCTAATCTTAGCAAACGCATATTTGGTCCGCCTGTTTTTTTAGCCCCTTTTCGCACAAAACTTTCGTGTTGTAAACGTTCGGGTAAATCCCCCATTTTTCCGCCAGGTGGTAAATGTTGTAATCTTTCCAGAACTATGCCTGTATATTCTCTTGTTTCGTGATTTGGTAATTTCATAACTCAGTATTTCTTAATATTGGTTCTTCAAGCGTAATAATGTAATCAAACACTCTTCTAAGGTTGTCTTCTAATAAAACTTTTTTTCCCGCCAATTCAACCAGATCTTCATCAAGCCCCCACAACATATCTACAAATGGAGATACATATTCATCTCTATGGCGATATGCTGGCAGATTTGAAATTATTGCAGTTTTGACCGTTGAATTATCTTTCAGGCTAGTTCCTATTTTAATAGATTGATAAATCCCTTTTTTAATATCATCTGTTCTATCCATTCCTGCACTTGTTTTACTATCACTGATTGACTCTTTTTTGGGCCAACCATCTCTATCTTTTGCTATTTTAGGTGGTGAACCACAAGCATTAGCTAAGTAGAACATTTTATTATTACGATCTTTATTTGAATATGCGCTTCTGGCAGAAGTCCATTCGTCTACGCATTGTTTTATAAACAAATCGTTTTTTTCATTTGTAATAAAATTGATTAATGGTTTAAATGGCCATAAAGAGTCGCCAACTTTTCCTATTTCAATCGTTCCTACATTATGAAAATACATTCCAGACTTACAATCTCTGAGTTGTGAATTTGTAATCACAACTTTTTCATGTTCACCTTTCAAGCAAGTATTAGGAATATTGAAAACAAAAGGGTATGTTAATAATGGAGCTGATTTAACCTCAGCCAAAATAACTGTTCCATTTTGATGTTTTAAAACAGCATCAGCGGTCTCTGTTCCACCTACTGCAATAACTTCTATAAGTTGAGGGTATAGCTTTTCAATAAACCTTAGGATAATTTCACTACTTAACTTTCCTAAAGCCCCTGACTGAGGTTTAACTGCTTTTTGATATGACCATATGTTCTTAGCTGTATAACAAGGAGAACATAGATTTATAAATCCTAAATGAGCATTAAATTGCTGTTCAATACTTCCACACTCTTCAATTGATTTTTCTATACCTGACGTTGCATCAATATATGCAGCGGACATCATTACATCAAAACAAAAAGCTTTGATGTGGGAGTCTTTATCTAAAAGCCAATCGAGCAACCTATCTAATTCGTCACGCCACGGGTATTCCGCTAGGGGTTCTCTTCCTTTAATACTATTAACATTGAATACCATTTTCACCTCAATTCCTAAGATACGTTGACCTAACATTATATCTTATTTTTATTGAATGTATTTATAATTAATGCTAAAACTAAACAGGACTAAACAACTAATAATTGTTTATTTATGGGCAATCTAACTATTCAATTGGAATTGATTTTAATACCGTAGATAAGAAAAAACCCACTGAAATCAGTGGGTTTTCGCTTTAATGTGGCGGAGAGATAGGGATTTGAACCCTAGATGGGCTATAAACCCATGCCGGTTTTCAAGACCGGTGCATTCGACCACTCTGCCATCTCTCCAGCGAGGCGTATAATATAGTAATATTAGATCAATGC
>Ga0209396_1006283_pt1 | contig 10970 bp, 10 predicted proteins | sample GOMGulsemesocosm_6_FD_184638 | JGI IMG/M metagenome (GOLD analysis project Ga0209396, IMG submission 184638) | Methane-oxidizing microbial communities from mesocosms in the Gulf of Mexico - GOM8C Gulf of Mexico (SPAdes) (version 2) | ecosystem: Environmental > Aquatic > Marine > Cold seeps... | reverse complement strand
TATTCATGATAGTCAACAGTGAAGTTGGTTTATTAAAAGAAGAGATAACTTTTTTATTTTCAACTTCAATTATTCCACCTTTGCCACAGTATATGATTTCTGCAATGTGTTCATCAGTGATGCTCATTGTTGCATGTGTTTATATATATCAAAAAAATATAAGTTCTAACTTACTAAAATACTTAGCCAAAACAGGACAACTTTCGCTGAGTATTTATATTGCTCATGTGATTATAGGGATGGGATTAATAGAGTATTTTAGTTTATTTGATTCCAGCTTCATTGTTTTGTTCTTTTAGTTTTTGTATTTCTAGTATTGCTTTTAGTAATATCTGGTTGAAGTACTTTAAGTTAGGTCCGTTCGAAATACTGTTTAAGAAAATTGTGAATTAATCTGATTTCAACTAAATGTTAATCCTCCATATTTAGTCCACATTTTTTGTGTAAATTTCTGATACATTAAATAACGGATTATTGTGAGCTAAATGAATCAAAATTATGATAAGTTTTTAGTTGAAGACTCTAGATTTAACCCATCTATAGAAACCGGAAGTTTTAAAACAGGTGCTAAAATAAGCCAAAAAAGGTTTAAGTTGATGTTATTTGTTTTAATTACGTTAGTAATAGCAACATTTAAATTGTTTTATGATCTAACACGCATTGACACTATAAACACAAAGTATAATTTAGAGGTCTCACATCAAACTGCGGCATCACAGTATTTAAAGTTGAAAACTAAGTCTGAGATGATCTCAACTGAAATTAAAGAGGGTCAATTACAATCATTTATAAAGTTATCGCCCTTTGACTTAATGGAATATGCAATAGATAAAAATAAAGCTATTTCAAGGTTTTGTCCGTCGTCGAATGATCAATTATTATTTAAATTTCCAGTTTCACACTGGCGGCTGTTCTTATATAGTAGTTTAAAAACTGAGTCGATAATTTTTAAGTGTAAAATAAATACATAGGATTTAGACGGTTAAAACTAAAAAGCCACATATAACATGTGACTTAGTATTGAGACTATTTGAGAACTAGCTTGCGATAGTTTGTTTTTCAGAAATGTAAGAAACAAGATCTTCAATCGATAAAACTGGCATATCATGTTTGTTTGCAAATTTTGCTACTTCTGGCAGTCTTGCCATAGAACCATCAGGATTATTAAGTTCACAAATAACACCAAAAGGGCTTAATCCAGCTAGCACCATTAAATCGATAGATGCTTCGGTATGACCTCTTCGCACTAAGACACCACCGCTTTTTGCTTTTAAGGGAAATACGTGTCCTGGGCGAGATAAATCTTCAGGTTTAGCATTAATCGTTGTTGCAGCTTTTATAGTTGTAACTCGATCAGCTGCAGATACGCCTGTCGTTACGCCCTCTTTAGCTTCAATTGTTACAGTATAAGCTGTATTGTTTTGGCTTGTATTATCTTGGACCATTTGAGGGAGTTGTAGCTGTTTAGTGCGCTCTTCGGTTAAACATAAACATACAATTCCGCTGCCTTCACGGATCATCATCGCCATTTGTTGTGTGGTTAAATGTTGGGCTGAGAAAATAAAGTCACCTTCGTTTTCGCGGTTTTCATCATCAACAACTAATACGCCTTTTCCCGCACGTAATGCAGTTAATGCATGTTCAACACGAGCTTGAGGCTCGCCAAATTGAGTTAATAAAGACTGACTCATGGTAAATTCCTTAAATTTATGATTACCAGGATCAGGGAATGTAGAGTTACATGTTTTTGATTCATGCAAGAAAATACACACAGTATTAAACTGAATATATTTTTATTCTCTCTCATCCGGACTATGACCGTCGGCTCTGGGTTTTAACCAGATCTGCTGACCTTTATATGATTAAATAAAATATAAAGCGCTCGCGGGCTCATTCTTATTTGAATTTACCGCCGGTGGGGAATTTCGCCCCGCCCTGAGAATGTGCTAATTATTTAGCGAGGGTATTTTAACGTACAAAGCTGGAATTCAAAATATAAATAATGAATAATCGGTCACAATTATTTAGGTCGTAAAAGAAGTAAAACCATATGATGCAATATAAAATCATTCCCGTTACCGCATTTCAACAAAACTGTACTTTATTTTGGTGTGATGAAACGAAAGAGGCCGCTGTTGTTGATCCAGGTGGTGATGTTGATATTATTTTGGCTGAAGTTAAAAAGCAGGGTGTAACTCTGACAAAAATATTATTAACACATGCTCATTTAGATCATGCTGGTGCGAGTGCTGAACTTGTAGATAAATTATCAATTAAAATTGAAGGGCCTCATAAAGATGATCAGTTTTGGATTGATCTATTTCCGGAACAAATAGCTCAGTTTGGTTTTAAACCAGTCGCTGCTTTTTCGCCAGATCGTTGGTTAGAGCAAGGAGATAAAGTGATGTTTGGTAATATCACATTAGATGTTTATTTTTGTCCAGGGCATACCCCAGGTCATGTTGTTTTTTATCATGAACAAACTAAGTTAGCGCAAGTTGGAGATGTATTATTTAATGGTAGCATTGGGAGAACTGATTTCCCAAAAGGCGATCAAGCTACTTTAATTAAATCCATAAAAGAAAATTTATGGCCACTAGGTAATGATGTAAAGTTTATTCCTGGGCATGGTCCTATGAGTACCTTCGGAGAAGAAAGACATTCAAATCCATATGTTCGTGATTAATCACGAATTTCTATATACTTTTTGAAGGTACAGGTTTTATTTTATATTGAGCATATTGTATACTCTGAATTAACAAGGATAGAGTATACAATTGATACGGAGTGGTAATTGAGAGCTAAAGGAAAGTTGGTTTCATGGAATGATGAAAGAGCATTTGGATTTATTTCACCATTAGCGGGTGGCGTTGATATTTTTATTCATATATCGGCTTTTTCAAATCGTAATTTTACCCCGTCACTAAATGAGATTATTACTTACACACCTGCCAAAGGTAAAGATGGTAAACCTTGCGCTAAAAATGCAATTTTTCCGAGTAATAAAGCAACTATTAAACAAATTAAGACTTCTGGTAAAAATCAACTTTCAATCTATCTAGCATCACTATTTTTACTTAGTATTACCTTTTCTTTTTTATTTAAAGGTTTTTCTCAGGATATTGTCATAGCATATTGGCTAATGAGTTTGGCTACTTTTATACTTTATGCAATAGATAAAAGTAAAGCTAAAAAAGGAAAGTGGCGTATTCAAGAAAGTACCTTACACATTTTTTCTATTTTTTGTGGTTGGCCTGGCGCTGTATTAGCACAACAATTTTTACGCCATAAATCGCTAAAAACATCTTTTAGATTTGGTTTTTGGTGTACTGTTGTTGTGAATTTAACTGCATTATCCTATTGGTTTAATGAAGATATTAATGCTTTTATCAAACCTATTATTAGCTTATAAACGATAATAAAAACACACATCTGAGTGTGTGTTTTTATTATGTAAAGTGTGTTAGTTTTGAACTTCTAAAATAACTTCACTTTCGTTGGTTTGTTGTGGTTTTTTATATGGTTTTATGAGTTTGCTACTTGTAAATATAAATATTCCGGCCACTAAAATCAAACCTATTTCAGTTGCTACAACTGTTTTAATACCTTGCTGCCATAACTCTAGTACACCAAAACCAAACATAAGCCAATCAAGTATGACAGTTGATAATAAAATGAGTCCTGATATCTTAAGTAAATAGCCTAAGAATATTTTTTTGTTCTTATAAAAAGGCAATAGGCAGGCAACAATAACTAAAGTTGCTATAAAGCTATATACCATATAATCAGGTCTCTGGGTAAATGTGATTGGTAATAACCGTTCTGTTATAAAAGCCACTGCTGTTGCAATAACAACCCCGCCAGTACCCCATAAAGTAAAGTTATTTACAAATGCTAAAGTTTTGGGAGATTGGTTTCTTTGTTTACTGCGCTTTTCAATCCACAGTAGATTACCTGTAACGATAAGGCCACACACACCTAATCCTAATATGAAATACAATACTCTTAAATCCAGTCCTGCATAATCACCAAAATGGAGCCTTGAAATAACATATAAACCTTTAACGAGTGTATTGGGATTATTTTTATCTTTAACATATATGGCTTCTTGGTTCGAGATGGCTATGGCTGTTTCATATCTGTAAGCAAATTCAGTATGTACTTCACCTCTTATTTGCATAACCGCACTTTGGTCACCATAGTTATAAAATCTTATCAAGCTAGGTTCTGAATTATACTTCGCCTTGATATTTTGTAATATTTCATCAATCTTGGGGTTACTCCAAGGTGTGTCAACCCATTTAGGCGCTATTTCCTGATATCCTGCATCGTCTAATAATGCTTGTTGATCACCTTTATATAAAATAACTGCAAATGCGATTTGATAAATGATCACCAAGTTAAAAATTAAACCACTAATGGCATACATAATTGTAAAAGGCAGACTCATGACACCAACAACATTATGCATATCAAGTAACTGACTTCGTTTTTGTTGTTGGGCACGATATTTAAAGAAGTTTGAGAATAGTTTTCTAGCATGCATAAATATGCCAGAAATAATCGCAAAGAAGAAAAAGAGAGTTACAAAACCAATCACATATGAACCTGCAGGGATATTTAAATCATAATGCAGTTCATATATAAAGTTAGCTAAGTAAAAGTCATCTGGACTCGCTATTATCTCACCAGTAATAGGGTCAATTAAAAGCGCATCGTGGTCTTCTTGTCCTGCTTCATGCTCAACATCAACATATACTTTGTAATAAGGACTATGTTTACTTGGTTGTACTAAAGTCAGATGCTCTTTAGCATCAAACTTTCTATCTTTTATGGCAATTTCAAAGATGCGACTGACAGGTAGTTGTGCTCCTTTAGATGGTTCAAAGTGTGGTTGCATTGACCATTGCGTTATTTCAGCTCTAAATAGTGCTATTGATCCAGCAAAAAAAACAATAAAGAGTAAACCCGATATAATTAATCCAAGCCAGCTATGTGCATCTGTAATTCTTTTCAAAAATTCTTTATTCATTATTTATCTCAATACAAAAATAGCGTTTAGACAAACTGACAGTAACAATACTGAAAAGCATCGTTTCCATGCTTGTTTTCCGCCATCACTGACATAACACCAAACCATCATAGTGATCCATAACGGAAAAGCGCACAGTAACCCTATAAAAAGACGGGTATCAACAGCGGCAGGTAATAGATAGTTAAGGTTTAACATAATAGAAACTGAAACCAGGCACCCACCAAAAATTGCAGGTATGCTTTTTGCCCACATTACAAACCTCCTAATTGTGCTAAACCAAATGACACAACAGCACCAATACATGCGAATGGTAAAACTTTTATTTTTAAATGACCGTGAGCGATGACTATTATTGTCCAAAATGCCATAACGAGAGATAAAACGACAAGCCCAGCAGTGACAGCTGGGTAGAGGTTTAGCAGTAAATACCAGCTAAATATAGAAAGTACGGTAAATATGGGCCATGTGATATTTTTTTGTGGCCGTTTAATAAGTAATTTTTGATTAGGGCTAGAGAGAAATACAGCTAAGCATCCTGTCCATAGAAGTAACACTGAAATCGTCATGATAATGCAAATGATTGTTATTTTGTTTGGGTATTATATATATTGTTGCATAAATTTAAAGCGATAATTTTATTATTTTAAATGCACTTGACCGAAGTTAGGTACATTTTCACCGAGATTAATGTGAATCCAAAGTTTTAACGCTAGCTTTTTTATAGTAATTATTGCTATTATCGCCGCGAATTGTAATGAGAGTGATTTTTATTACCGCTTAATTTGCAGGAACGTGGGATTTAACAGGATTTAAAAATGAAAACTAGCTACCTTGCTCAGGCGGTTCGCACTGGGTTATTACTTACGAGTACTTTAACTTTAACTGCTTTTGCTCAAGATGATTTAATTGAGGTTGAGAAAATTGTTGTTACCGGGCAAAAGATTGATCGTTCTTTACAAGAAACCGCGGCAAGTGTTGCTGTTTTTACACAAAAGAATTTAGAACAGCAGAACATTACAAACTTTGGTGAAATATTAGCGCATGCGCCAAATGTAAATTTTAACGATTATAGTTTTAGTATTCGTGGTATTGATGCATTTAATGTATCAGGTGGTGGGAATAGTTATTTAGCAAGTGTTTATGTTGATGGTGCAGCTTTACCTTATCGCATGATTCAGTCAGGTGGTTTTTCAACCTGGGATGTAAGTCAAGTTGAAATTTTGCGTGGCCCACAATCAACATTGCAAGGTAGAAATGCATTAGCGGGTGCCGTTGTTATGAGCACACAAGATCCTAGCTATGAATCAGATATGAAAATCAGAGTTGGATTTGGGCAATCTGGTCAAAAAGAAGCTGCTATTGCTTTAGGTGGAGAGTTAATTGATAACCAAGTCGCATTTCGTTTTAGTGCTGAAAAGTCAGAAATGGATGGTTTTGTAAAAAATATTACCAGAAATGAACCTTCAGATTATGCTAAAGATCAAACATACCGTTTAAAGGTGAGAATAGAACCTGAAGCAATACCTGATTTGTCTATTATGCTGAGCTATACCTTTAACGAACAAGAAGATGGTGTTGCTAGCAGTGCAACAATTCATGGAAATAAAAAGTACTCTATCTACGATACAAAGACTTTTGATATCACTGAAAATGACCTATATAGCTTAAAAGCAGATTACGATATTAATGATATTTGGTCACTTACTTCAATAACTAACTATGTTATTAGTGATTATAACTATCAATGGGATGGTGATGCAGGTCTAGATGAATCACAATCTGTTTTAACCAATGATCGCACTGATAAAACTTTTAGCCAAGAGCTTAGAGCAACGTTTGAATATGACCAACTAACGGGTTTAGTTGGTTTGTACCATTCTAGCTTAGATGTAGGTAGTGTTAATGGCGGAGACCGTAAGATTACGCTAGCAAGGTTGGGAGTGCCTACTTTGTTAGTTACGCCTCCAGAGTACGGCGGTATTGGGTTACCACAAAATTATGCTGATATGATTTTAGGTTTATATGCACCAGTAGATCCTGTGGAACTAAATACATATGGAAAAGTTGAGCAGAAAGTAACATCAAGTGCCATTTTTGCTGACTTTACCTATAAAATTAATGACCAGTGGGATATTTTAGCTGGAGTTCGCTGGGATCATGAAAAGCAAGAAAATGAAGATGAAAGTAAAATAACTGTTGCAAATGGTGATTTATTACCCGATCCCACTAATCCTAATTATGATCCTATGACGGCGCAAATCGTAGCTGGCCTTAATGCAAAGTTATATGAAATGGCAGCTGATGCTTCAGGAAATGAGCCTTTAGTTGATGCTAGCTTTGATGCATTTTTACCTAAGCTAGGTGTAAGTTTTCATATAAATGATGATATGACGACTAGTTTTGTTTTTCAAAAAGGTTATCGTTCCGGTGGAGTGGGCACAAATATCGCCCGCGCTGAAACTTATACATATGATGCTGAGTTTACTAATAACTATGAACTTTCATTTAGGTCTGTATGGCTAGATGGGTCTCTAACTGCAAATGCTAATATGTTTTATGTTGATTGGCAAGATCAACAAGTAGATGTGCAATATAGTGCTAACCAATATGATTCAGCTACAGAAAATGTAGGTAGTTCAGTAGTAAAAGGTTTTGAAGCAGAATTATTTTATCAAGCTAGCAATGATTTAACTTTATCAGCTGGTATCGGTAAATCACACACTGAATTTGAAGAGTTTATTTCAGAAATCCCAGGCCAAGAACCTACAGATTTATCAGGTTTTAGTTTTAGAGATTCTCCAGAGTGGACCGCTAACATTGCTGCTAATTATAAAAACGAAAATGGTTTTTTTGCTAATATAAATGCAAATTATGTTGATGAGTCACGGGCTTCATCTAATCCATTTGCACAAGGTAAAAAAAGAGGTGATGAAGGTTTTGATCCTATGAATGATTCTGCAACCATTGTTAATACGCGAATTGGTTATGAATGGAATAATATGGGAGCTTTTATAACGGTAAATAATATATTTGATAAAGAGTATTTAGCATTTGTTGATACTGGCTATGGCTCACAAACTTATGGTGCACCAAGACAAGTTACTTTAAAATTTCATGCAGAGTTTTAATATCTAATTAGATAACTTTGATAGGTTTATTAGTAGTAGTACCATTCACGTTAATAAAGTGATCACTCAGCGGGAATTCAAAGCGCTTTAGGCAAGGCATTGGTTGTAGGTAATGGTTGTTCCCTTGTCAAAATCAATAACGATGCATAAATCGCTTTGAAACCCGCCTAGAAGGAGTCTTTAGGATTTACACTTTGTTGTATGCCAGTTAGAAAGAGAGTAACCATTCCTTCACTGACATGCCTAGAATTGTAAAACCTCACAGGCTCTGAGTGGTCATTTATTTAATGGGATTGGTATAAGCCTATCTTTGTTTGCGTCATAGTATAATTAATGATCTAACAGCTTTCGAGAATAGATAAAATCATTTTGATGATCTCAAATAAGTCATTAACCTTTATTAAAAGTGCTATCATTCTATTAAAGCCTTTACTCTCTAGTTTAAATATTAATGTTTACCAGTAATACTTCCCGATTAACTGCAGTAAAAAAATCATTTTTTATAAAGTGGAATCTAAGTTTTGTAATTCTGTTTTTATCTTTTTATTCACATTCAATTGACTATCATAAAGTAACTTTGATGCAGCCACCAAATAATCAAGCCGGTTATTTTGTGAAAGATTTACTTGAACGCGCTTATCTCTCCATAGGTAAAGAGGTTGAATTTATCAAAATTCCAGGGGCGCGTGAATTACAGATGGCTGAAGAAGGTGTGTTAATTGGCGCTTTAGCAAGGCAAATAGGAATAGAGCAGCAACATAGTAGCTTAATACGCATACCTATACCTATTTTGACATTTGAATTGATGCTAGTTTCCAATAACAAACAATGTGGGGAGTGTAAGTTAGAAAATCTCAAATCAATTAGTTACGTTAGAGGTGCTGTTATTGCAGAAAATTATTTAAAACAGTTATCTATAGTCATAAAGCAGTTCCCGATTAAAGATAGTAATTCATTGAATCATTTATTGTTAAAGGGAAGAGTTGATAGTGTGCTTATGATGGATTTCGAAATGAGTAGTAAAATTAAATTAAATAATAATTTTATAATACAAAGTATAGAAAAAAAAGTGAATTATCATTACTTATCACCTGAATTTATGCATTTGAAAAAACCATTAATAAAAGCTTTAGAAAAACTGAAAAGTGAAGGTGTAATAGAGCAATTGAAGTATAAATATAGAATAAATATGAAGAGGTTACGTTAGAGGTATTTAAAATTAAATAGGGGTTTTATAACGGACTGAAATAATAATGAAACTTGAGATAGGAAGAATTAAATGGCTGGAATACCAGGATTTGAACCTGGGAATGCCGAGATCAAAACCCGGTGCCTTACCGCTTGGCGATATTCCAACAAATTAATTTTTACACCACTAAAATGGTGCGGAAAGAGAGACTTGAACTCTCACATCTTGCGATACTGGAACCTAAATCCAGCGCGTCTACCAATTCCGCCACTTCCGCATTTTTACTTTAGATAAAGTATTTTAGTTCATTGCACAAAAAAGTAAATGGTGGCTACTACGGGATTTGAACCTGTGACCCCATCATTATGAGTGATGTGCTCTAACCAGCTGAGCTAAGTAGCCATTAATCTTTTCATCTGTGCGATGCGGGGCGGATTATGCTTATGATTGAGGGAGTCGTCAACCTTTTTTTGTATTAAATTAGAATTTATTTAAAATTATTTTAAATTGATTAATAATTTTTCAAATATTAGGATAGACATAATAAGTTTTTAATTATTTTAGGTAGATAATGGACAATAAAGCTAATCACTCACAAGGAGTATTATTATTTAAGTTAAACTCAAGGCAACTTTTTGCAATGGGGACTCTTAAGGTTAAAGAGCTAGTGCGTTATACCTCAATGAGTAAATTACCTAACTCACACGATACAATCGTTGGTACTGCAACTATCAGAAATCGCACTGTGCCAATTATTGATATGGCCAAAGCAGTTGGCTATCACGCTATCACAGCGGATGAATTAAAAGAAAGTTATATTATTATTACTGATTGCCAAAGAAAAGAAGTCGGCTTTCTTGTTCGTGGCATTGATAAAATTATAAATTGCAACTGGCGTGATATAAAGCCACCCCCAAGCTCTGTTGGTAAAGATGCTTTTTTAACTGGGGTGGCACAAATTGAAGATAAACTTATTCAGTTATTAGATGTTGAGTTAGTGCTGTCACATATATATCCAGAAAATAATGCGAGTTCTTTCCCTAGCCTTACCGATATTCAAAGAGAAATGGTGAAACCTTTAAATATTTTAATGGTCGATGATTCAAGAGTTGCAAGAAAACAGCTATCGGATGCACTTAATGGCTTAAATATTCCCTATAAAGTGGCATGTAATGGTCATGATGCTTTAGACATTATGAAAGCCTGTGCGCAAACTTCAGATCAAGTACATTTATTAGTCAGCGATATTGAAATGCCAGGATTAGATGGCTATGAATTATCATTCGAAGTGAAAAACACGCCTAACCTTGCTAATGCATATATCATTTTGCATACTTCATTATCAAGTGAAATGAGTGTGAGTCAGGCTCATCAAGTTGGTGCGAATGAAGCATTAACTAAGTTTGATGCTAATGAATTGATTGAAGCGATTTTACGTGGTGCAAAGCATCATTATGAAACACAAAAACAATTAGATATCGCTTAATAATTAAGGTCATTTATATAAAATAGCATCTACTATATTTTCAATTTTTCATCTACATATATTTCATCTGTTTCACGTTCTGAGATCGCTGAAATAAAAATATGATTTGAATTTGTATCAATAAATTCAACT
>Ga0209396_1006280_pt1 | contig 10972 bp, 6 predicted proteins | sample GOMGulsemesocosm_6_FD_184638 | JGI IMG/M metagenome (GOLD analysis project Ga0209396, IMG submission 184638) | Methane-oxidizing microbial communities from mesocosms in the Gulf of Mexico - GOM8C Gulf of Mexico (SPAdes) (version 2) | ecosystem: Environmental > Aquatic > Marine > Cold seeps... | reverse complement strand
TTTCACCGTCTAACAATGCAGCAGGAATATTTGTAGTATCGATTAACAGGCGAAATGGACCTTCTAGGGTCTCAGTGCTGTTATTGGTAACGGTCACTTGTACCGCAAACAAGCGGTTAATACGATCATAATGAGGTCGAGATTTATCGATGGAAATGTCATTATCAATATTTGCCCATTCAGCTAAGGCTGAATTTGATAATGAAAATAATAAGGCACAACTAAGGCCTTTGAATATATTGAATATCTTCATAGGAAACCTTTTCTTATTTATTAAATGATTTACGAACTAATTCGTTAGCAATTTTTCGGCGGCTCATTAAACCAGCAAAACCTAACGCAAAAATAGCTAAGCTAGTTGGTTCTGGCACGTCAGTAGCTGGTGCAAGTACTTCAGTTAATGAGACGTTGCTGATTGATAGTGTTGAACCAAAACCATCAAAATCATCATCGAGTTGAAAGTTTAGTGACCAGTTAGATTGGTCGGCAAAAGAGCTGTCGAGTATGAATTCAAGACTATCAGAAAAAAATCCATCGATATCCATTTCAAACAATGAACCAACATTGCCATTTTCATCGAAAAAATCTTCGGAGTTTGAATCTTTTTGCAGACCAATAATTAAACCTTCCCCCCAAAAAGCATCAAAAAAATCAGGGCTATTAGGATCGAATATTGAATCGGCGCTAGTTACTTGGCTATCAACACTAAAGTCAATAGATAATAAAAAGGTACTATCATTAGCTCCAGATAGGTCTAATTTTTGCGACAAGCTATTGGCATAAGAATCGCTAGTACCCCAATCGCCAACACTTACATCAGCAGTACATCCCGATGCCGAGCTTGTAGTTGAAAAACTATCATCAAAGGTGGCGTAAGGATCTACATTTTGACTCCAGCCTGATAAACTACAATTCCCAGTAGTACCAAAATTACCATTGGTAATTGACGCCGCTTGCGTCTGTGCTGCAATAATAAGCAAGCTTAATATCGCAATCCCTTGTGTTATTTTATTCATATTCTACCTCAATATTTTTTGTTAGTGCTTTTCAGCTTTATTCTTGAGCAAATAGACATTCAACGTAATCGAAAGAATTTGAACGTTTATTAGCGTGATCGTACTCGTTGAGCTCCGGCAAGGTAATGGACTCCCTGTTCGTCTATTTAAATCAATCAAGTTAAAAGGACAAATTTTGAAACTATAAGTAACACTTCATCATCTTGTTTGCCGATAAAATAGACAACAACAATACGCCAAAATGGACTTTTACAAAGGCGAATTGGAAAAGTTAAAAAAGCAGTGCGCCAACATGGACTTTGTCAGCGACGAATGGGAGTTTTATGATATGAATAGTGGGGCGCAGTGAAGTTAAAAAAATCAAAAGCTCACTTTTATTAATATTATTTAGCGAAAAAATGATTTTTATTTAAGAAAATAATGAGTAATAGCAATTAGTATAAGAAAGGATCGCTTAGCGTGAATTTAAAGATTTAGAGGTAGAACATAGAATTCAAGAATTGTTATGCCTTTATTAAAATCAATAACGCAGCATGTAAGAGTTTAAAATTCGCATTTCGGGAACTAATAACACGAACTATTGAGTTCGCTCTGCTACTTATCAGATAAAAAGTCCTTTATTATTTCTCGGTAATTGCGACTAACTTTGACTTGATCGTACTCGCCAAGCTTTAAAAAATACTCACCTTTGGTATGAGGGATAACTTTTTGAATGTAATTAAGGTTTACAATTGTTGAGCGGTGAACTCGTTTGAATATTGATGGGTCTAAATCCTCTAACAAGTTTTTTAGCGTACTTCGCTTAATATGAGTAACACCTTGTGCGTGAAGACAACAATAATCTCCTGCGGCGTCAATCCACTCAATATCCACCTGTTTTAATAAGGTAATATCATCTCTTTCTTTGATAATTATTTTATGTTCAAGATTACTTTTATTTTGTCCTTGAGAACTTTGCTTTGAATTATCACGATTTTCTTTTTCATTAATCGTATCTATTGCACCAATAATTCTTGATTTGTGCTCAGTTTCTTCTTCTGTTTCAGAAAGAGCAATAGCTCGATTAACAGCCCGAGTAATTCGCTCTTCATCTATTGGCTTAAGAATATAGTCAACCGCATGCACATCAAAAGCATCTAATGCGTATTGCTCAAAGGCAGTTGTAAAAATGACCAAGGGCACAATGTCAGATTGAAGGTTTTTAATAACACCAAAACCATCTACACCCGGCATTTGAATGTCCAGAAAGATTAGATCTGGTGCCAAGTCCATCGTCTTTTCAATCGCTTCTCTACCGTTCTTACACTCAGCAATTATTTCGATTTCAGGAATTTTATTTAATTTAGCGCGTAAAAGGTTAAGCGCCAAGGGCTCATCATCAACTATTATTGTTCTTAATTTTGGCATAGACTTAACTAACCTTCATGGAATTATAGGCTTGATTAACTATATCAGGTTCATCTTGACTTTCTAGTGGTAATTTAATGGTAGTTTTTAAGCCTCCAGAAGGTTTAACATTAATAATAAATGCATAATTATTAGTGTATAACACTTTAAGACGTTCATCGATATTGCGCAATCCAACACCTCGGCCAGTTTTGCTCTTAATTTTATTTTTATCAACATCTTTACCACACCCGGTATCACTTAATTCTAGTACCAACATATTATCAGTTACATCAGCCCACAAACTTATGATGCCACCATCTTCATTTTGTGCAATAACATGCTTCATCGAGTTTTCAATGATAGGTTGCAATAATAGGCTAGGTATTAACGCAGACTTTGCAGCTTCGGATATTTCAAAATCAAGTTGTAGCCTTTCTCCAAAACGGGTTTTCTCTATTTCTAAATAAAGTTCTAATGCTTTTAATTCAAATTCTAACGCTATTTTAGTATCTGGGTCATTATCTAGAGAATAACGTAAGAATTTACTCAACTGAACCGTCATCCGCTGTGCTTTTTCTGCTAGCTCAGATTCAATCAGAGAGTTTATCGCATTCAATGTATTACAAAGAAAATGAGGGTTTAACTGGTATCGAAGCATTTTTATTTTGGCATCTCTTGCAACGGATTGCGCACTTAACCTTTTTAATTGCTCCGTTTTTGCTTCAGCTTCCTTTTTAAGCATAATTTCATGTTCAAATTGCAGCAATTGATAATAGCGAATACCATGAAAAAAACCTGCCCAGCAAAAATAAATAAAGATACTACTAAAATACCAACCGCCGAATTGAGACCAAATTTCATCTGTACCCGTCAGCCTTATGTAGAGTTCGACTCTAATGGCTGTCCAAACAAAAGAAATCAATAACACCGAAGTAATACTTATAATAACTCTTGTTAGGATAGGTGAATTCCAACACCTCATAAAGACCCAATACAATGGCAATGAAAATACTAAACCAACAACAGATTGCCAAAATGTATGATTGAGGTGCGCAACATCAATTTGAACATACCAAAGTGTTAATGAAACGAGGCTAACTAATGAAACAAAAGACCAAAAACAAAGTTGTAAAAACCAAAATAGATAAATAGGTTTTTCTAATGTGGAATTAAATTTTTGTTGTAAAAAATGTTCAGACATAAGGACTCCTGAAGGTACAACTTATTATATTACAACTTATGAACAACAGGATCGAATGTAAAAATCCTATACGTCGCATGCACGACCCACTTTAGCGCAAATAGTAAAAAAAAATGAAGGCCATTAATTAATTATCTTAGACTATAAAAGCAATAACCCCCGGTTTATTAAAAAGCGGGGGTTATTAAATAAGGCAGTATTGAACAGTTAAACGAAACTAAGTTACATCGTTCTTTTGCTTAATATTTATTACGGTACTAGGATAAATATCTTTCATCACTAACTTGGGCGTGCGATCAACATAAAACAATCCCCAATGCTTTTCTGGCTCTAGTGGATCTGACGAGCCCTTCCATGGCTCATCAAATGCTTCAAAGACAAATGTTAAAATTTTCTCTTGGGTAGTCCATGCAAGCAATTGTTCATAGTAATGTGCCTGTAAGTCTTCATTAGCATTCCATGGTTCGATTCCACGACCATTTGACGCTGTTGTCCAACCCGCTTCAGTTATAATCACTGGTTTATCAGGGTAGTGGTTAGCCACACTATAATAATTTTGTTTAGTATACTCGAGGGCATCTTCCATGGTACGGAATTCCCATGCAGGATAAGTATGAATAGAAATAAAGTCTAACTCAGCGACTAAAGGCTCCAATTTGTACGTCCAAGGAACATAGTTCTCACAAAAAGTAACGGGTTGCTTAATTTCCTTTTTAATTTGTTTCACATAAGTCACAAGTCGTTCAACAGGTACCATATGATCAGTCCATTCAACGCTAGCCTCATTACCTACAGATACCGAAAACACAATGTCATCATATTTTGTCGATAGCCCGATCATTTTATGAATTTCATTACAGTTTTGTTGTCTGTTAGCGCTAAGGGTTTCTTCACTAAATTCGGCCCCCCACGGGCAATGAGGATTACTCATTTCAGCAGCCATATCAACGCCAAGCATTACTTTGAAATGTAATGATTCTGTGCGAATAACATCTAATACTATGTTAGCGTGTGGTCCGCAATCGTAAATTCTAAGAAAGTGCCAGTTTTTCGCCAAAATAAGTAAATCTTCTTTTACTTCATCATAGCTTGGATATATCCCTTCTCTCGGATTTTGACCATCACGATAACCCGAATAACAAATTGCATTGGCATGATTTAAATTCATAGAACTAATTGTTGCTACTTTATCACTGTGTTTTTTAAACATATTTCAATTTTCCGTCTTTATTCCAAAGTCCCCAATGTGCGCCCACACCGCCTTCATCTTCCACTTTCCAAACCTCATCAAAGGATGAAAAATAGAACACATCAATGTCTTCTTCTTCTGCCCATTGATATGTGCCAAGAAAATACTTTATGGCATTTTCATAAGAAGGCACTGCGCCCCATTCTTTAGGGCCTTCGTTCGGCCAACCTGTTTCAGTAATAATAACTTTCTTACCATTACCTATTTTGATTGCACGACGATACATATCTTTCATGTAAAGGATGGAGTACTCAAGTGCACATCCTTCCCAAAATGGATAACAGTTAGCCAAAATCACATCACAAGCATCGGTAATATTAGGATGTACTTCAAATTCGTAGTAGGCATCCACATAACCCACTTCTATGTCAGGTAATGCCGCTTTTACTCGTTTAATGTATGTTATTAATTGTTCTTCAGTTAAATCTTCACGAAGTAAAACTTCATTGCCAACGGCAACAATATCGGCGTAACCTTGTCTTGCAACTTCTATAAGGTTATTGATCTCTTTTTCATTATTTTCTAAATCATCATCCAACCACGCACCAACTAAGGTTTTTAGTCCCTGTTGTTTAGCAATTTTTGGAATATTCTCATTACCGTCTGTACAAGAAAAAGATCGAATCCAGTTAACATTTGGCGAAATAACAGCCAAACGCTCTGTTATTTGAGCCTCTGTTATAATGGTTCCTGGCCCTTGCCCTTCTACATAAGGACTAAAGGAAATACCATGAATTTTATTATCAAGAACCTTAGTAACCGCACTTTTCATTTCTTCTCGAGATGAATGGCCAACATTCATTCCCGCTAAAGACATATGCTTATTGTATTTACTCGACATAGCGTTCTCCAAAGAACACCACTTCATTTTCAAGTGGTGTTTTATTAATGCTTTTATTCAGCAAAAAGTTGAGTTGAATTTAGATTGAGTGAAATTTGACGAATTTGACCATTACGTAAAAATAGGTTTGAGCTTTCCTTCGCGGGTAGCGTTAATTGGCTTAAGCCTTGCTGTGTCCCATCTTTGAATGTAATCGTCAGTGCAGGCTCTTCACTATCACTTAATTGATAAACAACGGGTACCTGACACCAAGTAAAGGCTAGTCCCGATTTAGGTACAGTAATTTCTTGCCAATTATCATCAACATCTAAATATGAAAATGGCGTTGCTTCTTTAACAAATTCACATGAACGTAATAAATTAGTTTGAAATTGAACGACACCTTCTTTGACTCGAATACCCAACTCACCAAAACGGGTAAGTATTTCTTCTTTAACTTGTCCTGTCATCCCTGGTTGTTGAGCACCGGCATGCTTTGGTGTATGAGAATATGGATCAGCAGGAAATGCACCGTATTCATTCGGCGTTTTATTAAAACCTAAACCTTCACGCACTCGATAATATAAGTTACCTAAATGCTGGCAAACATCTTCACTCTCGCCATTATCTAATGCTGTGAAAAAGTTTTCTTCTACCGCTAGCAATAACTTGGCAACCATATGCCAATAAATACTGCCTAAACCTTCAAAACCAAACATTCCACCAGAGCGCCCTGTAAACTCCTGATGATTAAAGACTTCTTCGTAAAGTTCTGCTAAAGAAGATCTCGACATCTCGACTAAGTCGCCATAAACACCAGAAAGTGTATCTAGTTCTGCCATTAAATCATCAGCATTAGTAAGGTCTGCATTGAAGCGATATAAGCCATCACTATCTTGTAAAATAATGCGTTCATCCTGCTCTTTGAGCATTTGCTTTAACAGTAAAATGTCTTGAACTTTAGTAGAATCAACACAGTTTTTTTGTAAAAAACTTGGTAGTTTTCTATCTGGATAAAGCATAAAAGTGTCTTGATCAGCACGATAAACATCACTTTTAAATAAGGCCTCCACTACCGATATAACTTTTTCAGAACTAAAGGAGCCCGAGCTTAGTGCTGCAACCTGCCCTTCCAACATAGGATAAAGGTCATCAATAGTTAAGCTTTCTTGTTCAAAGGCAAGTAAGTTGTAGGCATTGTAAAGGCCATCTTCACGTTCATTAGTGCTTATGGTGTGCTCAATAGCTGCCAACGCATCGTCAAGCATGGACTTTATTTGCTCAATGGGTTGTAACATCTTTCCAGTAAAGGCTTCTTGTTGGTAAATTGTTTCGCGATAACGACTCGATGCTTGTCCAAGTTCAGCTGCACATTGATAACGTTCATCAGCACTTATCGGTCCATTATTTAATAGCGGACGCACTTTCTTTAACGCATTTGCCGTTTCAACAATCCAATCATTTACTTCTTTAGAGATAATGGTTGATTCTGATTCATTCGTTAGCAGTGTTTGCAAGAAACAAACATATCTGCGTAAATAATATAAAGTAACGACTGATACACCCTGACCCACTAAAGCATTATTGGCATCATTCCATTCAGGCCTTTGGGTGTTTAACCAAATACCTCCGTCTATGACTAAATTACCCAACTTACAAAGTAGCGGTACCATTAATTTTTCAAGTAGGTTAACTTGATAAACGTCGCCACTTGAGTCGAGCATCAACTTACCATCTGCACCTATTTTGCTAACACGTTTTTCAATGCGCTCAGCCAGATCGTCATCATAAGTAACAGTACTTTTCGCATTTTTAACTAATGCATTAAACGGTTTTATTCTATACGGAACATTGGCATAACTAAAAAGTGGTTGTCTTAATAGCTCACTGAGTTTTTCTGGGTGGAACTCTTTTGAAAGTTCCAACATTTTTTGCAAATAAATGATTTGGTGATCACCCCAGTAGCCAATATAACTCCATGGGTCATCTGGCTCTTCAACCTCCCAGTCAATGCCTTCTTTAGTAATTCTATATGGGTTATAGCCATCAATAGTCGAAGCATTAACGAATTTGGCAATCACATTTTCAATAAATTGTGGATAGCTAAATGTTAGCGCTTCCCAATTTTGAAAAATATCTCGCCAATTACCTTGATAAGTTAACAAACTATTGTTGTCGTCATCTTTTAGTTTAATGGCAAACTGATTCCATGGACGACTCGGGTCCCCATGTCTTCGACCAAAGAAGATTGGTAGATATTCATAACAAAGTCGCTCAAGTTGCTGGTCTTCCTGTTGTTGAACAACTTCAAGCAACTGCTCGGTATTTATGCTCTCTGGCAAACATCTAAAGAATTCTTGGTGGCGTAAATAGATATCACTATTAAATAAATTAACGGTACTTGAGAAATCTTTTGATGATACTTGGTAATGGTTATCAAAAGCACCACCACGCAATACATTAAATTGTACGTTGGCGTAATGATGTACTGAGACATTTTCTTCTGCAGTCACCTGAAAGGCATCTGCAGTCGCCATAATTCGAGCTAAATTATCTGAGCCCAGCTCAATAGAGCACTTTATGTTGTTTTCCAGTTTTGCGGTATGAGATAACTGACTACGCAGTGCTGTAGCTTGGCTTTGATTTTGCTCTAAATTAGCAACAAATTGCCAGGTTTTATTCTTATGTGGCTCGAGTGCTATAGTTGAGTTAACTAAGAATGCGCCACGAATGCCACGCTTATGTGCTTCTTGTTTTACTGATATCCCTCTTCGAAAAAGCGATAATTGCTCTGAAGACAGTAAAATTTTTGATTGCTCTAAACCCGAACAAAATACAGTGTTTGTTTTTAATGACTCACAAGGCTCTGCTTTATCAGTAATACCTGAATAAAGAGTAAAAAATGCCAACCCTGAACTTTCATCCAATTCAGTCCACTTGTATGCATCAACTAAGTTACTTGAATTAGTTTGCGTAAAACGTGGGGTTCCAGCAGGTAAAATATTTTGAAAACCATCGATAAGGTCAATATTTAAAGGCTTGTTTGATAAGTTTACCAACTCACATTGACGTACAAAACCAAACTCTTCACTTGTCGCCCATGTGTACTTATATTTAAGCTGAAGATCTTCATTTATTTCTTCAAAACAAAGCTTATTACCCAATAAATTTTTATATAAATTACGGATAATTTTATAACGATTGTCGTGTTCACGGTTAAAAGGTTCCCAATTTACAATGTCCCCATCATGTTCTACACGCAATAATGTTTTACAACCGGTGTGAAGATCACTTTCATGAATTCTATCAACCGTGATATAAGGAAATAACGCAGTTTCAGGCGAAACTCTGCCAGCGGTTAACCCGCCCGTTGATGATACAAATAACCAATGATCACTATTTGAAACGACACTGATAAAGAATGGCGCCATCTTGTTAACATTATTAATGGCGTAATATCGCTCACCATCTAACATTATAAATTCACCGGTTGTTTGACTGTTGTTTATTTCACAATTTTTCATTTTAATCCCTACCTAAACTAGAGGTATATCTATACCAAAACCAAATCTACTGGCACGGCATAACTACTTAAATACTCAGATTAGTTTGTACAGTTTTGTTTTTATATCTGTATCTACTCGTTATTTTATTAATACTTGCCAAATGATTTTTTAAGCTACTAATTATGCTAAGTGTTTTTATGCTTTTCTAACCTTCAATAAGTATCAATAAACAATAAATTTATTGTTTGATATTCAATAATTTCATTTAACAATAAAGTAGCCTGAAATAATGACAATAAAAACGAGTTAAGACGGACTGGGTATGCGGTGGATACGACAAGTACTGACTTTTAACGAAAATATCAAACCAAGAAATTAACCCTATGAAGTCAATAAAATAGCGCTTTTACCATGAAAATTAACATCTCATATAGCTAGTTGTTCACTTCATCTCCCCCTTAGTCCGCTTGAGCGTTTTTCACTATAATTATCTTGTCAGACCTGCAACTTTACATAGTTCCTGATCCTTTTTAATAGTGGGTATAAAATGATAAGAAAGCACTCCATGTTTCAAAAGACGCTGCTTATTGCCAGTATTTCTTTAGCTTTAAGTGGTTGTATTACAGATGCTGATGGGCCTGACGCACCTCAAATAATAGACAGAAATAGTGCGCCAGTTGTTGATTCAACTCCCGGACTAACAGCACAAACTAATGCTTTATATAGCTACACAATCGCGACAAGTGATGCAGATGCTGATGACAACATAATTTTATCAGCTACTGAATTACCGAGCTGGTTAAGCTTTGATGCCGCTAGCGGTGAATTATTTGGTACACCATCTTCCTCTGATGTTGGTGATCATGCTGTCACTATTACGGTAAGTGACGGAAAAGACGAAGTTTCGCAATCGTTCGCCATTAGCGTTTCTCTTGCCACTTCAGGTGGCGCATGGTCACTGGTATGGAGTGATGAATTTGATGGAACGACATTGAATACCGATAATTGGAATATTCAAACGGGTGATGGCTCTGAGTATGGTTTAACCGCTTGGGGTAATGCTGAGCAAGAATGGTATAAAGCAGAAAATATTACTGTAGCTGATGGCAACCTTGTGATCGCCGCCAAAGAAGAGCCGACCAACGGTTACCCTTACACGTCTGGTCGAATGCGCAGTGATAATAAAGTAGATATAAAATATGGCCGTATCGAAGCTCGTGTAAAAACACCTATAGGTCAAGGTTTATGGTCGGCATTTTGGATGTTGCCAACCGATAGCGCTTATGGTGGTTGGGCTTCAGGTGGTGAAATCGATATTATGGAGGTTGTTAGTCCTGGTGAAAATGATGACGTAACCTACGGTACTTTACATTACGGTATGCCTTGGCCACTAAATACAAGTTCTGGAGGAAATGCTGACAGAACACCAATTGATGACTTTCATACCTACGCAATAGAATGGGAACAAGACGAGATTCGTTGGTTTATTGATGATGTGCATTTCGCAACCGTAAGCTCAGATACTTGGTGGAGTTATTTTTACAGCGGTAATGAGAAAGGTTATGTTTCGGCACCAAAAGCGCCATTTAATCAAGACTTTCATTTGTTATTCAATTTAGCTGTTGGTGGATACTGGCCGGGATCTCCAAACGCAGAGACTGTATTTCCTGCTGAAATGTTAGTTGATTACGTTCGTGTTTATCAATGTGACAGTGGTGAAGAGTCCGGTGTAGGTTGTGCCAACAATATCAACTCAACCGTTGTACCGTCAGCGCCAGGTGGTGTGTTTAC
>Ga0209396_1006277_pt1 | contig 10974 bp, 10 predicted proteins | sample GOMGulsemesocosm_6_FD_184638 | JGI IMG/M metagenome (GOLD analysis project Ga0209396, IMG submission 184638) | Methane-oxidizing microbial communities from mesocosms in the Gulf of Mexico - GOM8C Gulf of Mexico (SPAdes) (version 2) | ecosystem: Environmental > Aquatic > Marine > Cold seeps... | reverse complement strand
TCTGGTGCACGAGATAAATCAATGTGGAAACCATCAACAGGTAATGAGAATGCTAATTCAGCGTTATCGCCTAGCGCACCAAAATAACTGGTGAGTAGTAGTTTGTTGCTACCTTTGGCTAATTCAGTATAACTGGTTGTTAATGCCTGTTGCCATTCACTTGTTAGATCTTGAACGAGAATCGGCTCTTCAATTTGCAACCATTCAACACCTTCTGTTGCGATGTTAGCAAGCAGCTGCTTATACGTTTCAACAAGTTGAGGTAGTAATGTCAGTTTATCAAAATCACTGTTGGTTTTACTTAACCAGAGGTAGCTTACTGGACCGAGCAAATTGGCTTTAATTGGGAAACCAAGTGCTTTTGCTTCTTGGACTTCTTCAATAAGCTGGTTGTAGCTTAACGCGAACTGTTGGTCTTGGTTTAGCTCTGGAACAAGATAATGATAGTTGGTATCAAACCATTTTGTCATTTCACATGCAGCAGCTTGTTGGCCACAACAAGGGCTAGAACCACGCGCCATATTAAACAGTGTATCAAGGGTGATGGTTTCTTCTTGGTGGCGTTCTGGAATAACACCTAACGTCGCTGACAATGCCAATACTTGGTCGTACCAAGCAAAGTCACCTACGGTAATGAAGTCTAAACCAGCATCAATTTGTTGTTGCCAATGTTTAGCACGCAATTGTTTACCAACGGCTTCTAGCTCAACTTTAGTGATGTCATTTTTCCAATAAGACTCAATTGCTTTTTTTAATTCGCGGTCTGCACCGATACGTGGGAAACCTAATATGTGTGATTTAGCCATCTTGTAACTCCGTTTGCTCAGATGTATTCGTGTTATGTATGGTTTTATGCTCTGGGTGACAGATACGTAAAGCCGTTTAGATGGCTAAAGTATTGAATATTATTTAACATGAATCAAATTCATATTTTTACTGATTAAGTTGAAAAAAATTGATGTTACGATTATGCTGAATTTAGCCATCCGTTTAAAAGGAAATTAACGATGCTCGAAGTTAAGCATTTGAAAACTATTATCGCATTAGAAAAAACTGGTTCATTAGTCGAAGCATCAGAAAGTCTTTATATGACGCAATCAGCGTTATCACATCAGATAAAAGATCTTGAAGACCGTTTAAATACGGCATTATTTATTCGTAAAACCAGACCGCTACGCTTTACCGTAGCAGGGGAGAGGGTGCTTAAACTTGCGAAGTCAGTACTGCCTATGTTTACTAATACTGAACGTGAAATTAGCCGTTTATTGTCGGGTAATGCAGGTCGTTTACACATGGCAATCGAATGCCACAGTTGCTTTCAGTGGTTAATGCCTGCGATTGATGTGTTCCGTGACCACTGGCCTGAAGTTGAGCTTGATTTAACCTCGGGCTTTAGTTTTGCCCCTTTGCCAGCATTAAAGCGGGGTGATGTAGACTTGGTCGTCACGTCTGATCCACAAATATTATCTGGCATTCATTACGAACCGCTGTTTAGTTATCAGCCGATGCTTGCAGTTAGTCGCCATCATGCTTTCGCGGATAAAGCGTATATCGAGCCAGAAGACCTGAGTAATGAAACCTTAATCACGTATCCTGTCGAGCAAGAACGATTGGATATCTTTAATCTGTTTTTAGATCCTGCGGGGGTTTCTCCTCATGCTATTCGACATGCGGAATTAACGATCATGATGTTACAGCTGGTGGCGAGTGGGCGCGGTGTGGCAGCATTACCTAATTGGGCATTAACAGAATATTTAGAGAAAGATTATATCCTAGCTAAACCACTCGGTGAGGAAAGCTGTTGGACAACCTTGTATGCGGCCATTCGCATTGAACAACTTGAAATGCCGTACATGGTTGAATTTTTAAAAGATGCGAGAGAAAGTTCATTTCAGCAATTGAAAGGCATTAAAATAGCGAGTTAATGTTAATCTATCGATGCAAAGGGATCTCACGCTCCCGGACTGATCTTGCGTTTATTCTGTGAATAATTGTTAAGCGGTTAATTTCATTTTCCGGATCCGCTTAACATTCACATTCATTAAGTGGCGTAACAAATAACGGAACAATGGCTTTTTTATACCAGTTATATTACTGCCTTTTTCTTTATAAAAATCATCGGGTTGATCGTACAAACCAAAATCATCAGCAATCCCTTCTTTTTGTATGTAAGTACTATCTCCTAGCCATTCGTTGTCTGGTTTTTTTAAGCAAGCAGTGGCAATGCCAAAACCACTAAATGACTCACACTCGTCTGAAAATAGGGCTTGAATGACGGATAGATATTGGCGGTCAATAATGTAACCTTCCAAATCTAACCAGCGCCCTTCGAAATATATTTCTACCCAACTGTGAATTATTTTGTTGGGTGCGAAACTAAACATGTAGGCTGGAATTGCGCCACGTTGCAACTCATTGAAAATAGTAAAGCCATGAAATCGAGTTTGAATATTTAACGCGCGTAATAATGCCATCAACAACGTGCCCTTGGTATTGCACTGACCATAACCATCTTTTAATACTTGGCTGGCCGTTAATGTATCATCACGGTTATAGCCGAATACGATATCGTCACGAACAAAATTGTATACTTCGCCAATTGCATCGTATTGAGAAAGATCTCGCCATCTATTTTGGGTGATTAATTGCTGAATATCTTTGTTGAGATAGTCCAACATAGGGGTTGTTTTAAGATAGGTTTGATTAGCGGTCATGATTTTTTACTCCGTTCACAGGTTTGAGTGATTAGAATAAGTTAAGCTGTGAGTTAAAAATTGAATAAACTGGCTAAGTTAATAATTTAGCGCAATGATGATTTGGCGTCACGTAATGTCATACCAAATATGTTGTGAAATGTTCTGCTTAAGTGTGCGCTATCGGAAAAACTGGCGAGGTAGGCAGCTTCTGTGGCATTTTTGCCGTGTTTTATTGCCTCAATAGCACAAAGCAGGCGTCGCCATAAGAGATAAGGTCGCCACGCGATCCCCATTTCTTGTCGAAACAGATGTAAAAATCGACTTTCAGAAATGGCTAACTCACTTGCCACTTCATGCGCACGCCAGTGATTAGGTTTTAAACATTCACTGCCAAAGCAATTATTAAGTTTATTAAGTAGCTTTTGTATCCTGAGATCTATCTGTTGACCGTCAATATTAAAAAGTTCAGCGGTTTGCTGCCAGTTAATATTAAGGGCGAGAAATAGGGGGCTAAGTAAGGTTATTGGTATGTTTGAGTCTGCCGTTGGCTGGGGTTGAGCAAAGGAAAAGTAGGCTAAATTGGCAATTTCTTGAAACTTTGCTCCTTGTAAATAATCGGACAGTAAAACACCTAACCAGGATTGTGGCTCAACCAAAATAATCCAGCCTGCTTCCATCACTAATCTGTGTTCAATATCGGAAGCAATAACGAGGGGCTTAGTTATTTGTGTTTCAAGCAGTGTGACATTGGACTTTTCACTGGGCCAGACGATCTGTATGGCATTGTGTTTATGTTCTTTAGCTTCAATTGAAGCACCATAAAACATAAACATGCCCGGTATAGCCCAGAGGTTCGGTGTCATTGTCATTACAGCTTATGGAGCATAAACGTTATTTTTCGTTTAACAGTTGCTGCACAAGCATTCTGACGGTGTCAATATCAAAAGGTTTATCACACAGTGCTGAGACACCGGCTTGTTTGACTGCGGTTAACTGGGCGCTGCCTTCTTCAGATGTCACCATTAAAACGGGCAAGTAAGATAATTCTGGATTCATTCTGATTTTTTCAATTAGCTCTTTGCCATCCATTTCCGGCATGTTGTAATCGGTAACGATCAAGTCGAACGTATTCTGGGCTAAATATTCCAGTGCTTCGACACCATTTTCAGCAGTAGTTATATTTACAATGCCCATGCTGTTGAGTACGCGACAGATGTGTTTTCTCGCTGTCAGGCTGTCATCAACTACCAGTATTTTTAATGTGGTTACATCGTATAAATCCAGTTCCATTTCTTCTGGTTCAATGTAACTCAGTGTGGCATTTAGGGCACGTTGCAAGTCGACAAACTTAAATGGCTTGGGCAAAATTGCGATAGCGCCAGCTTGTTTCACTTGATCTAAGACAGAAAATCGTTGCTCGCTAGAAATAAGCATAAAGGCAATATTTTCAGTAAGCACGTTAGACTTAACGTATTCCGCCAATTCCGCCCCAGAACCATCTTCAAAGTACATTGCACTGATGATTAAATCGGGAATAAATCCGGTTAGACTTTGCTTTGCCTGCTCGATTGAGACAAGGCCTTCGATGTTATCAACACCAGCGTCTTGTAATTGTGTAGTAATAAATTTACGTTGTGTACTAGAAGGCTCAATTAATAAAATTGACAGGTCACGAACTTCAAGACTCATATGATTCCTTTTTATATAAGTTGATATTATAGCTAAACAGTCAATATTATGACTAATGTGTATAAATTACCGCGACTGAATAAGATAGTCTAGTTTTACCTCGATGATTAGTGACCTTGATTACTCATCGCGTTTTATTCTGACAAAAAATATACAGGCCTACTAATTTGTAGTTACTCAATTTGATCTTATGCTGCAGATGAAGAATGTTTTATTGTAAACGATAGTCTATCGCCACCTTTCTATTTCTAACGCTGTTTTGCCCTAAAGTGAGTTAGAGCATCGAATCATCAATTATATGTCCACATTGGTTTACCATACATTTTATCATGCAAAATTTACCAGCTAAGTTAATCCTACTTATGGTAATGAAATGACTAAATAGCCTGACCTTATACAGTGTTATTGGTATTTTGGTGAACCCAGTCTCGATTTGTCAAAAGGCAGTCAGGTTTATCTTGTAGACTAAAATTAATATCAATATACTCAATAACATAGCTAGCCTTGTATATAACTTATAAGACTAAATAAATAATTTACAGGACGGCTCGTTTTCCCATAACATGTAATTAACAAATTTGAAGTATAATCTTATTTTTCAATGGATTAATCTACTTTTATTAAGGTGAATGAATTTGGGGGATCGAGAGTCTTATTATACAAATGTTATGTCGCAAAAGGAAATCATGCTAATACCTAAATTCATTGGAGAGCTTGAAGTATTGTTATCGGCTGAGATTGATAGTCAGTGTAAGCACACTAAAAATTGCATCCATACTTTCGAAGGCAAAGTTTTAGGTAAAGCTAAGTGGGCAGTAATAACAAAACCCGATAGCACTGGCTCATGCTTTCTGTTTTTGTGCTATAGCAACGACGAGCTTACAGATACATCCCATGACTCCATCGAAGGTGCAAAAGAGCAAGCAGAGTGGGAATATGAAGATATTTCAAATGTATGGCAAAATGCTACATAACAAGGCCAAGCAACATCGTTCGCAGCGCTCTCTGGACAGCCTTGCGCTTGCGCTTTTTGTGCATGGCCTCGCCATTGTCGCACAAAGTTCACAATCACAAGTCTGCCGTTGTTGGCGGCGTTATGTTGCATATGGAAATTTCGATGAATCATCAGCTTAGCGAAAATTATCGAAAAGAAACCTTCGATACATTGGAGCTCATTTCATCTAAAAATGAACAACTCGATTACCAAAATAAAGTTCCAATCGCTCAAGTTTCAGCAGAGTTATTTTGGTCTTGGGAATCATGCTACCAAGATGTAAATGATCGTGATTGGTATCAGGGTATCTTTTCTAATAAAGAGCTAGAAATTCTCAAAAAATTTGATGTGACATTTGAACTTGTATGGTCTGAAATCGGTAGTGATATTCCTTATATCACAGAATTTATTCAAACAAAGCTGTGGCTTACTTTATCAAAAGCAGCTAAGTTAGCTCTATCGGAGTTAGCTGCAACATAACGTATAAGAATAGGTGTCGCGCAGCCGACACCTTATTCGAGTGTTGAGCAAGCCCAAGCCCTTCTTTATATAGTAAATAACGTGTTTATCTTGGTGGGCACTTCGTCTTGGGATTAAAGCCAAGACGAGCGAAAGTGAGATAAATAACAGACCTGTTATTTATCAATGAACTAACCAGTGTTCACCAAAAATTGAATCTCTCCAAGTTCTAATGTTAACGCCATTATCCTTATTATGTTCGCCTTTCGGCTAGGTCGTTCGTGTGAACCTTCCAATCACTATTAAAGAGGGCTACTGACAGCCCTCTACATTGCAAGCGTCTTAATTACTGGTTGTCACTACTGAATTAGTCGTTACTTGTGTTGTTTCAATTGGGTTATCTTCAGGAGAAGCATCAACGATACTTTTGATAATGCTGTTTTCGATTGGGCTACTTGCTACCGTAGTTTCTACATTTTTAGCGATGACTACATCAGCCTCTTTGGTTTCGAATTTGGCTAACTTGGCAGTAAGTGCAAGTTCAAACGTTTGCACTTGCGCCTTGTATGACAAGTTTGATAAGTTTTGACCGATAAACTTAGTACCTAATCCTTCAAGGGTGGCACGATAGCGTAAAACAACCTGTTCGCGTTGTTTTATATCCAGTCCATTGATCCAGTTTACATCTGTCGTTACATGCTGTGCACGTTGAATCTCGTTTTTTACTAAGCTTGCAGTCGTCGTCAGCGATGCTGTATCCCGAGGTGTGGTAACGATAATGCTGTTAAGCTGTTGTAGACCTTGAGATACGTTATGGTAGCTTTGTGGAATCAATTGCTGATTTAACAGGTTGAATTTATCTTCTAATGGCGAGTAATAGTTTGCTGTGACGATATTGATTTCAAGTGCTTTGATTTTTTCTTGCAGTTTATCTCGCTCTAATTCTTGTCTTGAAACTAAATAATCATCCTCAATCATATTTATGATGTGGTTTAAATCTTGAGTAATAATCGCGAAATCTCTTTGCCATACATTGTCTATTTTTGGCGTTAGATATTCAATATCAGCGAGAGGTTGAGCTAAAAACAATGTAACCTGAGCCTTTGTTCTTTGCGCTTTAATTAACGCGTCACTGACCTCTGCAATACCTTCTAAAACCGTGCTTTCTGATGGGCCGCCAAAAAATCCTTGATCATTGGGATCAAACCTATTCACGAGTTTACGCATACTGACTAATTCTTTTTGAATCGACTTCCAAGTATTGGGCGCATAGGTCGTGAAGTTTTCATCTTTCGCCTTTAGGTAAGTTTGCTCAACTTTCGTCACTGCATCATTTACGCGTTGATTGAGGCGTAAATTACTGACTTTAGTTTGTTGGAGATCTGCTGTTGTTGATGTCTTTTTTTCAAAGCTGGCACAACCAGTGATAAGGGTGAGAAATACAAGAGTATGAGTGAGTTTAAATATGTGCATATTCATCCATCCTAAAGGGTATTGAGAGTAGGGGTCTATAATTTAACGGCTTGAACAAGACTAGTGTGAGTTAATATATTATTTATTAAAATAACGATAACGAGTGATAACTATTTGAAAAGTTTGATCTAGAGGGCATAAAATCGTAAATAAATGGGGATAACTTGGGTTATTCAAAATAGTTTAAAATAAACCTGCAGCTTAGTTAATTAGCACTAAGCTGCAGTCAAATCTATACGGTCACACTCGTCGGTAAGCTAAAGCTGAACGTTGTCCCTTGGCTTAACACGCTAGATACTGAAATCTTGGCATGATGTAATGAAAGCAGCTTGGCAACGATAGCAAGTCCTAACCCCGAGTTTCCTTGTTGTCCATTGACGGTATTTTTAGCCCTAAAATGCGCATCAAAAATACGGTCAACATCTTCCTTCGGAATACCCACGCCAGAATCGGCAATACTAATGATCAGCTGGTTATCTTTTGGTTGCAGATGGATCTTAATATTGTCACCTGATTGGCAATGTCTTAGGGCATTATCAACTAGGTTAGTGAGTACCCGCTCTAATTTAGCAATATCGGCTATAGCTTGTAGGCTCGGGTCTTTAGGTTCAACCGAAAGGGTAATATTTTTTTGTTCGGCTTGTAGCTGGAATTTACTTAATACGTCTTGTGCTAACTCGGCGACCGCGACAGGCTCTTGGTATAAGCTTACCGTATTACTGTCGAGTTGAGCCAGTTCGATGATCTGCTCGACAAGACGCTGTAATTGATTCGCATTCTTCTGCGCCACTTGAATAAAGTCACTTCCGGCCGCCTCAGGGTACTGTAACAACCAAGTTTCCAAGTAACCTTTCAATGAGACGAGTGGAGTTTTGAGATCGTGTGATATGTGCGAAAGCATTTCTCGACGCAGTTGCTCCGTCGATTTAATCTGCGTTAATTGCTTGTGTATCTTATTTTCTAATGACGAGAAATTATTATGTAAATTAATGATCTCATTCGCGGCATATTGATGCGGTGTTGACGTTGAAACCGTGGTGAAATCATTTTTAACAAAATTAGTCATGTCTTGATCAAGCTGGCTAATGGGTCTTACTAGTCGCGCAAAAATAAATACCATCAATGCAAAGGCCAATGCGAAAAAAATAACCAATGCAGCAAGGATTTTATACATATCACTGTCGAATGATAAATTTTTCACAATACTGTCGTATTTATCGCCGCCGAGAATAACAAAAACATACCCAATTTGTTGCTGGTTTTTAAATATAGGGGCTGTTGAAAACAGTTTTTGCTGATCGAGACTTCTTGGGTTGTCAGCATAAATAGGGTAGTTATCCCCTTTAATAAAACGCTCTAATGGTTTTATATTAATCGTATTACGTTTTATCTTACTTGGTTCTGCTGCATAGACTAATAATTTACCTTGGTTATCGGTGATGTATATTTCATAACTAGGACCAAGCAACATTAAGCTATGGAAGGCGGGTTTTAGCGCTGTTTTACTGATGTCGCCTTGTTGCAAATCATCGGAATAATGGATGATTTGTTGAGCCAAATTTTTGTGTAGTGTTTGTTCCACACGGGCAGAGTTTGTGTCGGTAATGGCACAATAAATAAAGAACAACCCCGCAGCCATAGTGACGAACAAAATAATCAACGGGAATGTTATCTGTCCTAATAAGGATCTATGTGACATCGCTGACCTCCAGTTTATAACCAACGCCCCACACCGTTTTAATGTAAGTAGGCTCTGCAGGGTTTGGTTCTATTTTGTTTCTCAATCTATTCATGTGTGAGTTGACCGTGTGCTCATAACAGTCGTTATGATAATCCCATACTTCGGCAAGTAATTGCTCTCTGCTGTATACGCGACCGGGCGATTTGGCTAAAAAGACTAACAGCGAAAACTCGGTGCTGGTTAATGTAATCAGCTGTTCTTTTCTGTGTACACTGTGTGTTGCTTGATCGATGACTAAATCTGCAATTTTAATTTGTTCTGGCTCGACGTTATTGGTTGCCTGCACATTGCTACGACGAAGCAGGGCTTTTACGCGTGCTTGTAATTCTAATACGCTAAATGGCTTCGCGAGGTAATCATCTGCACCCGCTTCGAGGCCTTGAACTCGGTCTAATTCCTCGGTGCGAGCGGTGAGCATCATGATTGGCACAATGGCATCCGTCGCTCTTATTTTTTTACATATATCGAGTCCATCCATATCGGGTAGATTTAAATCTAACAAGATAAGCTGGAACACGTTGCCACGTAGTTGTTCAAATGCATCTTTAGCATTGTGGCAACAAGTGACTTTCTTGCCTATCATCTCTAGATTGATGCGAATTAAATTTGCGATATCTTGTTGATCTTCGACCACCAATACGTGTGTATCCATTGTATTCTTACCTCTTATCGCATTTCGATATATGTTTATTAGTTGTATCTCTGTGTATTGATACTAATCGCAACTGTAAAAACAGAACAAATTAGCCTTATTTAGTGGGATCTACGTTGGGTTTTTTATAAGCGCTTGTATTGATATCATACATATGCACATTTATTAATGCATTTTTATTTATCTTGGCTACCGTTAAATTATACCCCACCTATAAGAGTGTAACAGTATGCTTGGCCAGATAACTGAAACCGATAAATTAATCTTGTTATACAAATATGAAACTCAGGGTACTTTAGAGGCAGAATCTGTGCTTGATATTTCTGACGAAGAAGCGCGCTTTATCCGTACCTCGGGTGAATATATTTTGTGGGAAGCGGGTAAACGTGACTTTGATTATCCTGAAGTGGCCAATTCGCATTGGTTAGAAACGACCTACCGAGGCCAAGCGGCTAAGTTAGATTGTTTACAAACTCGGGATGCGGTCTTATGTCCCTTGTTTATGAGTGATCAATTCTATGGTGAGTGGCATATACATAATGGATTTTTACGGATGAATATTGAATCGTCACATCATCATATTGAATTGTTCTCGGTGGCGAATTATGACAGTAATATTCATTCATTATTATTGTTTAAGGACAAACAACTTAAAGGTTCAGCAAATATAACCTTAATGGTGTGAGCATCTTTGGTTTAACCTGTTTGATATGTAAAACCATTTGATTTGATAACCAAAGCTGATTAATCATCATTAAAACGACTGTTTAATTGTGGAATCTACATTTTTTGTAATTAAAATTTAACCTGTATAGCTGTAAAATTAGCCATAAATGACTAGCAAAAACGATAAAATGTAAAAAAAAGACACTTTATAATAAAAAGTAACAACATATGTCTATTTGTTTCATAGTCCGATTTTGTAACATTTCATCATTTTGATACATCCCTTCATTTCAAACGAAACCCTTCTAGCTTAGTCATGTAAATCATTGAAGATTAAACTAATTTAACCTTGTCAATCGTACTTCAAAGATGCTTTAATTCGTACTAGATAATTATTTATTTTACTTTAAATCCACATATTAGATTCTAAATTCCATTTAAAATGAGGTAAGTTAATATAAATTGTTGTTGCGTTAAGTCACATTTTTGTGAACAATCGTTAGTGACAAATGACTCACTTCATTTTGATTATGAATGGGTTAAATCCGATATTTTGTACTGATGCTTCTCCGTACCTCATGCTATATGGGATACACATGGAACG
>Ga0209396_1006276_pt1 | contig 10977 bp, 8 predicted proteins | sample GOMGulsemesocosm_6_FD_184638 | JGI IMG/M metagenome (GOLD analysis project Ga0209396, IMG submission 184638) | Methane-oxidizing microbial communities from mesocosms in the Gulf of Mexico - GOM8C Gulf of Mexico (SPAdes) (version 2) | ecosystem: Environmental > Aquatic > Marine > Cold seeps... | reverse complement strand
TGCAACATATCAGTCGATTTATTTAAGTTACGCTGGCCATTTAGCGACGCAACATTTGTATTTACACTTAAAGCCATGATTAGAAATCCTCTTTTTGGTCCTACCATGATTAAAGCAACCAATATGCCAACAATCATTTATTAAACAAAAAAATATAACGAACACATCCAAAACAACGCAAAACACCTACATATCAACATGTTGATAGGAGATGTCGTGCAGTGAAATTGTGGATTATGATTATAAATGAAGCTATTTAGGTTATAATTTATTCTTGACGGTTAAGCCTTGCCGATCGATACAGTTTATTGCCGCTTTAATTTTTTCGAAATAAAAGTCAATATTTTGGAGTGTTTTAGTACAATTGAGTGAAGTGTTTTTCTGGAGTTTAAAACACAAAAAGTGACTGGTTAGTCACTTTTTAATGTCTTTAATAAATTTTTACAAGTAATTAAATAAACTGAGATTTTGAATTTTAGCGAAGCTTTGCTGGCTAGCCTGGAGCCCAGTAATTGAAGTTTGAAGATTATTCATAGCTTCATAAATATCAACATCTTCAAGCACTGATAAATTTTTTGTTAGTACATCTTTAAATTGCTCAACCGCTAATGCTTCATTCGAGATGGTATTTAATCTAGCACCTATTTGAGATCGAATATTATCAACATTTGTAAATACATTTTTTAATTCATCTTGCAATGTACCAATTACTTCTGCTCTGCGAGTATTTTCTGGTCTATCTAAGCGTACAGTTTCACCAACAACCTCGGCTCCGGCAACTGTAATTTCAATACCGTTAAACTCAAGAGATGTTCCTGCAGGATTATAAGCTTGAGCAGGCACGGCATTACTAATGACAGTTAAAGGGATCGTTGACCTATCAACTTCATCAACTTGGATCTGACCTGGTGCAGGAAAGGAAATTTGAAAATCGGCAAGCTTATGATTTTCAGGATTTTTTAGTTCACCTCCACCAACAGCAATATTAGATCCTGCATTAGCACTTCCAGTATAAACAGTACCTAAAATCTGTGTCGCTTCAATCGCTTGACCTATAACCCACATCATATTTTTTTCAGGTGATGTAGTTGAGTCCTGTGACATTACAAATTGATCTCCTACTACTGGCGGATTATTGACATCTGTCTTTACTGATATGCCCTGAAATGTAATTTCATCTCCGGCATTGTAAGTATGAGGTCCTTCAACAACTGTACCTGATTGTGTATCAACTGCTTGCCAAGTTAATGGCGCGCCAACAAATTGTAAATCAAAGGTACTCGCTGGTGCCGTAGGTTGGGCAAACTCCGTCGGATCTGTAATTAATCCTACCGATACTTGCGCACCACTCACTGCCGGAGCAGCTGCATTAAAATGGCCGTACTTTGAAGATACATTATCAACAAAGCTACTACCAGGATCATTCACTGGTACTTGATATGAAGCAGCTATCAATACCTCTCTTTGTCCATCATCACCTTGATACTGTGCATATCCAAAGGTATCTTCTGCATAAGGTATTTGATCTGTTTTATACCCTGAGTAAAAATAATCGCCATTAGCATTTCTTGAATTTGTTAAAGATAATAATTCATCATATTTAACTTGTAATTCCTCGCCAATCGCTTGTAGAGAATTACTATCCAAAGAACCATTGACTGATTGCACTAGTAGCTCTTCAATACGATACAGAACATTGGTCATTGATTGTAAATTAGACTCACCCGATACATTAAATCGCTCTGCTGTATCCTGTGTTTTAATATAACGCTCTGAAACATCTATTTCTTTTTTTAATTTGATAATTGAGTTTGAAGCAACAGGATCATCAGAAGGTCTTAAGATTTTTTTACCTGTCGATAGCTCTTCTTGAGCGCGATCTAAATTAGTTTGCCTAGTTTGCATACTAAATAAACTACGGTCATAAAAGTTTTGAGTACCAATTCGCATAATTTATTTCCTATCTCACAGCTTGTAATAATGTGTCAAAAGTTTCGCTTGCAACTGAAATAATCCGGGCTGAGGCCGCGTAAGCCTGTTGATACCGAATCAAATTAGCAGCTTCTTCATCAAGGTTAACCCCCGAGACTGCAGCCATCCTTTCTTCAGCGCCAGCTAACAGAGTTTGGAAAGAATCAGCACTTATTTTACCACTTTGAGTGATTACACCAACAAAAGTTACAAGTTCCGCATATGATTCAGAAAAAGTATTTGTTCCACCATCTAAAGTTTTTTTGTTTTGATAATTCAGCATAGTCAAAGCATTTGTATTATCACCTTGGCCAAACTGTTTATTATCAAATGGTGGTGCCCCATCTTGGTTTGTTATCGTAAATACTTCATTACCTGCTAGGTTACCTTTTAACTCTACTCTCATTCCTGGCACATCTATGATTTGATCTGCTGGTATATTAAATGGTCCACCTGCAGGGGCGACTAAAGGTGTACCGGCTGAATCTTGAATACTATATTGCGTACCAGTAGGATTTACGACTATTTGAATCTGAGGATTTAATGGTGGTGGAAAATTCACTGCATTGGGAAAATTTGCATCAGCTGGATTTGATATTTCATATAAATTAACTTCTACATTGTTTGGATTAGTCGTTGTAGCTGTTTCTAAATAATTATCAGCTGCAGCAACTAAGTTTGGATCTTCTATTTCTAAATTTATATCCCTTGCACCAGTGTAAGTCGGTCGGATTAAGAACTTATCTCCTATGGCAAGATTATTATTAGGAATATTTATATCTATGCCTGTGCCAGGGATCTCTAAACGCGTATTTGTTGGTGGAGACATAGCTGTAATATCAGCAGGAGTAAATGTCACTAATGTATTATTATCTTGATCCGATACAACTAAATTACCACCGAGATCAACTTGCATTGAATAGTCTTGATTAGTTAATAAAGAAGTATTATTAATATTAACTGAAAAGTCTGATACAGCTGGATTTTTTGTAGAATTTAATGTACGAGATAAGGCCAATTGTGGATCATTGATATCTTTATATAAATTAACCCCTTCGTCACCATTCAAGTCTCTCCCTAAAGATTGCTGACGATTAAACGTATCTGCATATGCAATTGCCATTTTGCCCATATCTCTGATTGATGGTAATAAGAGTTCGTCTCTTATTTTAATGATTCCACCTAAAGAGCCGCCTTGAATTTGATCTGTTACTATTGATTTATTAGGCGCTCCTGGCGTCGGAGAAATACCAATTTCTAATGTGCTGGTATCAAACTCATTCCTTTCAACAGATAATGGGATTGCAAATGTGCCTGTTATTAATGTTAAACCTGAGCCAATTGTTAGATTGATTGTGCCATCAGGTAACTCTAAAGAATTAACCTCTGCATATTCACTTAATTGACTTACTAATTGGTCTCTTTTGTCTAATAAATCATTTGGTGGAAAACCATTTTCAGCCACTGAAGACGCAACTGCTATTTCTCCATTTAATTGTGCTATACGGCTGCCTAACTCATTCATAGCAGCAACGGTTGTTTCTATTTCTTGGTTAATATTACCAAGATGCTGCTGCTCGACTTCTGTGAACATATTATTAAAACGTTTTGCTGTAGATTCTGCAGTGCTTAAGAATACGTTTCTTGCAGAAACGATTGTAGGTTCTTCAGTCACACCATTAACAGCATCAAACATATCTTCAATACTTTTAGTTATACCTGTATCAGTGTCAGCCAAAAAGTTATCTAGACGACCCGCATTAACGGTCATTGAATTATTTAAATTATATTGGCTTTGGTTATAGAGTACTTCAGAAAATGAAAATTCATTAAAGGCACGGGAAATTGATGATATCTGTGTTCCATTACCTAAGAAAACCCCCCCAAAAGGAATACCTACAGTAGACTCTTGCTCCACAGTCTGTCTATTAAAGCCTTTGGTATTGGCGTTAGCGATATTATGCCCAGTTGTATCTAAGCCTTTTTGGGCCGCTGCTAATCCAGATACCCCTGTTGATAAAATACCAAACCCCATAACCTACAACTCCAAAATTATTAGATGTTAATTACCAACCACTTGTTTTAATCCTTGAGTAAAGCGTTCACTTTTTAATATACCAATAATTTTTTCAGCATAATTAGGATCTGTGGCGTAACCAGCTTTCTGTAATGAATGCAAAAATTGTTCCGGATCAGAAGATTTAGAAAGTGTTTCTTGATAACGGACACCAGAACTTAAGAAGTTTGTAAAATCATTAAAACTATCTTCAATGGTTTCGTAAGCTCTGAAAGCGGCATTTTTCTTGACTGCAACGCCATCTTCAAACTCTAAGGTTGATTTTTTAACACTGTTTCCTTGCCAACTATTATCAGCTTTAATATTGAATAAATTATTACTTGATGAGCCACTAGGTTGGTTAATAATATGCTTGCCCCAACCAGTTTCAAGTGCAGCTTGTGCCACCATAACTGCAGGGTCGAGGTTAATTTTTTCCGCTGCTTTTTTAGCAAATTGCCACATCGAATTAATAAAATCATTGGGAGTTTCAAATTTGGCCGAATCAACGTTTTCTACAGGGAACTTTTCTTGTGGTTTGCTTGCTAAAAATTCAGCTTGTTGCTGCTTGAACCTATCTGTTATCCATTGAGGCGTACCTTCCTTTTCTGGTAGGTTGTGTGCTTTAGTATTCTGTAAAACAAAATTATTAGCTTGAGTTTCCTCTGAAGATGCAGCTTTATTAAAAACGGCATCGCTTCTTAATACTGATGCGGGTTTATAGGTTTGATAATCAGGGCTTAACTGCTGCACTATCATATCAGCTAAACCTAATGAACCATTTTGAGAAAGCTCTGACGTTAGCTGCTGATCGAACATGCCTTCATAGAATTTAGTTGCACTACTATTCATTGGGCTATCTGATTCAAAAGCTTCATTGGCTTTTCGCATACTCTGCATCAACATATTCATAAATATACCTTCGAAATGTTGAGCCGCTTTTTTTAACGCTTCTTTATCATTACCGTTGCTACTGGTCGCATCATGCCTCAAGTCATTTAAACTATTGAGATCAAAGTAGTTGCTTGGCATATGTTGATTGACTTCATTCATAACAATTTATTGACACTGAACTGATTAATATTATGTAAAATGCAACTATTAAGCCAATAAATCATGTCAACTTAAGCCATTGAATAAATTAATTAAATCAGTATAGAAAAAGACGAGTGATTGATCTGGTGAGAAATGAAAATATGTAAGTTAGTTTTGTAAAAAAGCGAGTTTATAATTTATAAACTCGCTGATAAAATTTAAATCACGATTAACTGCCCGCTTAATGCGCCAGCTTCTTTAAGCGCTTCTAGTATTGCCATCAAATCACCCGGAGCGGCGCCTACTTCATTAATTGCTCTTACTAAATCATCAAGACTTACACCAGGATCAAATACAAAAGCACGTGTATCATCACGAGAAACATCCACAATGCTCTGTGTTGTTACAACCGTTTGACCTTCTGAAAAAGGATCTGGTTGATTTACTTCCAGTTGCTCAGCTATCGTTACTGTCAAGCCTCCATGGGTAATTGCTGCCGGCTGTAATTTTACATCCTTGCCGATTACAATTGTGCCTGTTCTTGAATTTACAATAATTTTAGCACCTGTATCTGCAGGTTTGAATTCAAGGTTTTCTAGAGTAGCTAAATAGGCTACACGCTGAGAAACATCTCTAGGGGCAGTCACTCGAATTGAAGTGGCATCCATTGGACGAGCAGTATTAGGCCCAACGAGTTCATTTATCGAATCGGCTAAACGTTTTGCAGAAGTGAAATCCGGATTATTTAAATTAAAAGTAATAAAATCACCTTTTCCAAATGGGCTAGGAACAGCACGCTCAACAATTGCACCATTAGGAATACGTCCAACAGTAGGTGTATTTATTAAAACACTACTGCCATCTAATCCTTCAGCTCCCAAACCACTTACTATCAAGCTGCCTTGTGCAATTGCATAAACATTACCATCTATCCCTTTTAAAAATGTTTGTAATAAAGTACCACCTCGTAGACTCCCTGCACTACCAATTGAAGAAGCAGTTAAATCAATTCTTTGTCCTGGTTTAGAAAAAGCAGGTAATTCTGCATGTACAGCAACAACTGCAACATTTTTAATTTTTGGGCGTGCACTTTCTGGCAAAGTAATACCAAAACTTTTTAGCATTGCCTTAAATGTTTGTTCTGTATAAATTGTTTTTTCACCTGTGCCAGGTAAACCAACAACTAATCCATAACCCAATAATTGATTTGATCGTATGCCTTCTACCATAGCAACATCTTTAATTCGCTCTGCTGATAGATGTATAGAAAAAACAAATAAAGATAAAAATAAAAAAAATTTTAAAAAATTAATAACATTCATAATTTGCCTCTCCTAAAATGGAGATAATACACTCATAAAGAAACCTGATAACCAACCTGCACTTTGTGTTTCTTGCAAATCACCTTTACCAGAGTATTGAATACGCGCATTTGCGATTCGGTTTGACTCAACAGTGTTCTCAGCACTGACATCGATTGCTCTTACAATACCTTCAACTCTGATAAATTCTTCTCCGGTATTTAATGTCAGCCATTTTTCACCACGGATCATTAAGTTTCCGTTCGCTAATACACGCATAACATTTACGGTTATATTTCCGCTTAAACTATTTGATTGATTAGATTTAGAATCACCCGTAAATGAACCACCAGACTTCATACCCAACTGTATACTTTGCCCACCAATATTGACGTTGTTAGCGCCTAAACCGACAATGGGATCAAGAGTGAAATCTGATTCTTTATCTGTTTCTGTTTTAGCACTTTTTGATGCTTGGGTTGATTCTTTTAGCATCACGGTAATAATATCGCCGACTCTTACTGCTTTTTTATCTGAGTACATGTCATTAGTACTATAAGCATTAAATAATGAACCAGTAGGAACAATGACTTGCGCCTCTGATGCAGGGTCAATTGGAGTATAATAAGGGTCATTTGAAACGACTTCTCTATTAGCTGTTGATATGCAGCCAACAAGTAAACCACAAAGGGCAAAACTAACTGTGGGTTTTAAAACGCGTGTTAATCTAGACATAACCCTATCTCCTAAAAACTTACAGTTGCTGGTTAATAAAGCTCATCATTTCATCAACTGCAGAAATCACTTTAGAATTCATTTCATAAATTCTTTGTGTTTCTATTAAGTTAACTAATTCTTCTGTGGTATTTACGTTTGAAGTCTCTAATGCACCTTGCACTATATTTCCTAAACCTTGAACACCAGGATTACCTTGAACTGGCGCGCCACTTACAGCCGTTTCAGTAAATAAATTTTGACCTGTAGGTTCTAGCCCTGCTGGATTTATAAAATCAGAAATAGTTAACTGACCAATGACTACATTATCTGCTTGACCACGAATATGTACTGATACTTCACCATCTTGAGAGACTGTTAATGATTGCGCGTCATCAGGTACCGTCATTTCAGGTTGCACCGGAAAACCAGCTCCAGAAGTCACTACACGACCGTCGCCATCAGTCGTAAACTGTCCCGCACGAGTATAAGCTTGACTGCCATCAGGCATAAGAACTTCAAAAAAGCCTTGTCCTTGAATCATCCAATCCATTGAGTTATCTGTTGTTAATAAATTACCTTGAGAGAAGTTTTTTTGTGTAGCTACAACTTTAGTACCTGCACCTAACATTAAACCAGAAGGCAATTCAGTATCTTGTGAAGAGCGACCACCAGGTTGGTTAATATTTTGATATAACAAATCTTCAAAAACTGCTCGACTCTTTTTATATCCAACAGTGCTGGCATTGGCTAAATTATTTGAAATAACAGATATATCTGTTTGTTGAGCATCAAGCCCTGTTTTACTGATCCACAATGCTGGGTTCATTATCTATCTCCTACTTAAACTATTCTAAGTAAAGAAGCTTGGCTTTCATCCATCTTCTCTGCTGTTTTCATCATTTTGACCTGTAATTCAAACTGACGTTGATGTGAGATCATACCCACCATTTCTTCTACAGGATTTACATTAGACATCTCTAAAGCACCACTAAGTACACTTACACCAGGAGCTAAATCACAAAAGCCACAAAGCTGACCTGCAATTGCTTCATCTTTTGGTCTAAACAAGCCATCTAAACCTTTTTCTAATTGATTATTATTTTCTGGTTTAATTATTTTTAATTGATCTACTTCTTCCAAAAAATTAGCGGGTGCACCTTGAGGTCTAACTTGGATCGTACCATCACTACTAATTTCAATTTTTTCAACTGGAACAGGTAAAATAATTGGACCACCAGAACCTATTACAGTACTTCCTCTGGCAGTTAAAAGCTGACCTGTTGCGGAAACATGTAAGTTTCCTTCTCTCGTGTAAGCTTCATTTCCGTCTTTATCTTGAATGCTTAACCAACCGCCACCTGTTACAGCAATATCTAAATTACGCCCAGTTGTCGCGATAGGCCCTAAACTCATATTAGAACCAGGCCTTTCTTCCATAGCAAACACCCTTGAAGGCAAACCTTCACCAAAGGCCTGCATAGAGCGTGCTTGTTCAAAATCTGATTTGAAACCGGTTGTTTTTGCGTTAGCCAAATTATTGGCACTTACAGCAGTTCCGATTAGGTTTTGCTTTGCGCCATTCATTGAAATGTATAACAACTTATCCATTGTAAAACGCCAAAAAATTGATACTTATCTAGATAGAGCAATTTTGATGCCAATGCTTAGATTTGATACAGATTTCAAAGAAAGGCAAAATGTGAAATATGAGAATGAAGAATCGCTTGGTAGGATAAATGATATTAAGGGTAATTACTGAATCTTGGAATATACTTCTAATGAAGGATTCTAAATTAATTACTAACCGAACTTGTTAATAATTAATTTAAAATCATGCCACACTGTGGCATTAATAAAAATGCTGAACAGATTTATTATCTGATTTGCAATATCGTTTGAGATATTGAGTTATTCACTTCAAGTGCCCTTGAGTTTGCTTGGAAGTTTCTTTGTGCTGTGATCAAATCAACTAGTTCTCCTGTTAAGTTTACATTTGATTGCTCAAGTGTACCCGAACGAATTGAACCAAAGGTGCCAGAATCAGGTTCGCCAGCAAGCGGATCTCCCGATGTTTGACTCGATGTCCAACTCGTATTACCTACTTGAGTCAAACCTTGATCATTTGGAAAACGTACTAAAGCCACTTTACTAATTGCTTGAGAATCACCGTTTGAATACTTAGCTTCAATTAAACCATCTGTACCTATTGAAATACCTGTTAAACGACCAACAGTTTGACCATCCTGGCTTAATGCTGACACTTCAAACGGAGTTGAAAATTGTGTTAAATTAGTCATTACAAAATTAAAGGTTTGATCTGGATTCGCACCATTAGTTATTGCACCAGCACCATCATGAGGTATAGCTGGAGGTGTGGTAATATTACCCACTGCGCCTAAAGGCTCTGTTCTAGGTGTAGGGAATGTTCCTGGAACTATTGCACCAGAGGTATCAAACTGCATTAACATGCCCCTCTGCCCTGTTGTCGCTTGATATTCTAAAACACCAGCATTCACCACATTAGGATCTTGACGTAAATCAACCGGTGTTACGTTCCCGGCATCATCAGTTAAGGTACTAAACATGGCCCAAGTATTATTATTTGTATCAGCAGAAGCTGGAACAACACCAGGTGTACCAGGCGCGGCACCTGCACCAGCCCCCAATGCAGCTGGATTAGTTGTCTTCACATAATATACAGATGATATTCGACTATTACCCAATGAGTCATATACAACTGTTGATGTTGAAGATGTAAATGTATTAGTATCTGCAGGATCAAATAATGCAGGATCAAGGTTTGTTGCATTTGAATCTAAATTAAAACTTAAATCTACTTGTGAAGTTTGCGCAGGAGCACCTGCACTATCTGGTATCTGAATGGGTGCGGTTGTACTTAAACTAACAGATTTTACAGAGCCATCAGCATTAACAGGCAAACCTTGTAAAAAATCACCATTAGAAGTCACTATACGATTTTCAGCATCAAGCTTAAATGCACCTGCGCGAGTATAAGTAAAATCGCGACTCAATGGGTCATCGGTTGTAACAAAAAAACCATTGCCACTCACTGCCATATCTAATGAGTTAGATGTAAATAATAAACTACCTTGATGAAATTGCTGGGCAACATCTTGTGTTAAAACACCGCCACCATTTTGCGTTTTAGAATTAGAAAATAAAGAAGTAGAAAATACATCTGCAAATTCAGCTCTTGATTCCTTAAAACCGTAAGTATTTACGTTTGCAATATTATTTGCCGTGGTATCTAAGTCTTTTTGTGCCGCTGTTAAGCCGCTTAATGCTATATTAAATGACATATATAATTCCTACTTTATTAACTAACTTCAATCACATCTTCAAATTTTATACTACCTAAATCTTTGAAGTTGAGTGTTAACCCAGTTCCATTTTGTCCCATACTCACACTATCAACACGAGTACGCACTTGAACTGGTAATTCGATATGCTGTGCTTTTAAAATTCCATTTTCATCTGGCACATTTTGTACCAAGCCAACAGCCCTTATTTTATACTTACCATCTGGCACTGGGTTACCACTCGAGTCTTTACCATCCCACTTAAACTCTAAATTACCGCCATTAGATGCAGCCATAGGAACTTCACCTACAACAGCACCATTTTCATCTTCAATGCGAATTTTAATATCAGATGCAGGATAATCTAGTGGAATACGTCCCGAAATTTCTTCACCGGCAGTATTTGTAACATAGTGGGTATCGACCAATACATCTCGGCCAACTAAACTCGAAGCTTGTAAAGCTTGATTTGATGTCATAGATTCTGCAAACTCATCAAATTTTGTCGACATGTTAGTAATGCCTTCAGCCATAGACATATTTGTCATTTGCTGCATCATAGCTTCATTATCTGTTG
>Ga0209396_1006274_pt1 | contig 10978 bp, 6 predicted proteins | sample GOMGulsemesocosm_6_FD_184638 | JGI IMG/M metagenome (GOLD analysis project Ga0209396, IMG submission 184638) | Methane-oxidizing microbial communities from mesocosms in the Gulf of Mexico - GOM8C Gulf of Mexico (SPAdes) (version 2) | ecosystem: Environmental > Aquatic > Marine > Cold seeps... | reverse complement strand
AAGAAGGCATTGCTGTGCGTGCCAGTGATATCGACGTTGTATATGTGTATGGCTACGGCTGGCCTGTTTACCGCGGCGGCCCTATGCACTACGCCAATGGTTTGGGTTTAGATAAAGTGGTTGAAAAGCTCCGATACTATCAGGAAAAAACCGGCGATGCATTTTGGGAGCCAAGTAGCTACCTGGTGTCACTGGCTGAGAAAGGTGAGCGCTTCCAGTAGCGGGTTCCACGCTTGATCAATGGCAAGCAGGGGATTAAAAACAGAGCGCAATATGAGCAGTGATTATCCTCTCTAGAGATACAGATGAATGGATACGGCCGCAAGCAAGGATGCTAAAGGGCTGATTGCTATTATTAAGGTCGTCGTACTATAGATGGCTTTAGTCTTAACCTGGTTGCCAGTTTCGAAGAGTGAAACTTAAATAGCACAAAATTAATGAGGGTAAACATGTCATCCGTTGATGCATTGGATGAACTAGCATTGGCTTCCTATCTGGAAGCCAATGTCGAGGGATTCAAAGGTCCGTTAAGCGCAACTAAATTTGCCGGTGGGCAATCCAACCCAACTTTTAAAATCGATGCGGAATCAGGATCCTATGTCCTGCGTCGCCAGCCACCAGGAAAACTGTTGAAATCCGCTCACGCGGTCGACAGGGAATACCGTGTGATGCAGGCACTGCGTGACTCCGATGTTCCTGTGCCGCGTGTATTTCATCTCTGCGAAGACCGAAATGTCGTTGGCTCCATGTTCTATATCATGGAATTTAAGGACGGCAATATTTACGGGTCGCCAACACTGTCCGACATTGACAGCAATGAAAGCCGTAGTGCTATGTACGATGAAATGAATCGGGTGCTAGCTGCAATGCACAGTGTCGATGTGGATGCGGTTGGATTGTCTGATTACGGTCGTCCCGGTAATTATTTCGAGCGTCAAGTCGGCCGCTGGAGCAAGCAATATAGGGCGTCAGAGCTCGATGTTATTCCCGAGATGGATAGCTTGATTGCTTGGTTAGAAGATAACCTTCCAAAAGACGATGGAAAAGTGTCACTGGTACACGGTGATTACCGTCTCGACAATATCGTCTTTTCGCACGATAATTCTGAAGTGATTACCGTACTTGACTGGGAGTTGTCGACGCTGGGTCACCCCTATGCTGATCTTGCCCATCAGTGCACTGAAATGCGACTGCCGGTAAGCGATGACGAGGAAAATATGTCAGGTCTGTTAGGCGTTGATAGAGCCGTGCTCGGAATCCCCTCTGAGGAAGAGTATGTGGCAAAATATTGTGAGCGGGTCGGTATCGACAAGATCGAGAATTGGTCTTTTTATCTGGCCTTTAGCTTCTTCCGCTTAGGCGCGATTGCTCAGGGAATCGCGAAACGTGCCGCCGATGGTAATGCTTCCAATAAAAAGACGGGGAGTGTTGCTAAAATGGTACAACCGCTGGCAAAGTATGCCATGCAGTTAGTCAGTTAACAGTCCTGACTTTAGAATCGACAAGCCGAAGTTACGCATAACCCTGTTTATTGTACTGGTGGCATTGGCTATACACTTAAGTATTTGGAGGGTACTGGTTTGAAAGGTCCCGAGCTTAAAAAAAATCAGCTACTGCGGGAATTGCCCTCCGTAGACAAGCTTCTGCTAGCGCTACCCGACTCAGTGGCTGAATATGGTGCGCAGGCGGTGACCCAGGCCGCTCGCAAGGTACTGCAACAAGCACGTGACTCGATTTTGCAAGATACGCCGCTGGACAGCAGTTCAGCTGCGCTTAAGCTGCGCATTGCCAGTCAACTGATCGACGAGGCTCAGCCCAGTCTCAAGCCGGTGTTCAATCTGACCGGAACGGTGTTGCATACCAACCTCGGGCGGGCAATCATGCCTTTATCCGCCGTTGATGCCATAGTCACTGTAGCCACCCAATACAGCAATCTAGAATTTGATTTAGCCACTGGGAAACGGGGGGATAGAGAAACACATGTTGAACAGCTTATTTGTGAATTGACTGGCGCCGAGGCAGCCACCGTCGTTAATAATAACGCTGCGGCTGTGTTGCTGGTTCTAAACACCCTGGCGATGAATAAGGAAGTACCAGTATCGCGAGGGGAGTTGGTAGAAATAGGCGGCTCTTTTCGCATACCGGAAGTGATGCAAAGAGCCAATTGCACGCTGGTAGAGGTGGGGGCAACCAACAGAACCCACCTCAAGGACTACCGTGAGGCTATCAACGAACATACTGCCCTGTTGATGAAAGTGCACACCAGTAACTACCGGGTTGAAGGGTTTACCAAAGAAGTCACAGAAACCGAGCTGAGCCAGCTGTCCTCCGAGTTTGATATCCCTTTTGTGATGGACCTAGGCAGCGGAAGTCTTGTGGATTTTGCCAAGCTGGGACTGCCTGCGGAGCCAACCGCAGCCTGGACGCTGGAACGCGGCGCGGATCTGATTACGTTTAGCGGGGACAAATTACTGGGTGGGCCCCAGAGTGGGTTGATTGCTGGCCGCAAAGATCTTATCGACAAGATCAAAAAAAATCCGCTCAAACGAGCCCTGCGACTGGATAAAATGACGCTTGCGGGCATTGCGGAGGTACTCAAACTCTATCGAGACCCTGACAGTCTTCTTCAAAAGCTGCCAACCTTGCGACACCTTACCCGTAACCAGGCTGATATTCGTGATCAGGCCCTGCGTATCCTTCCCGCCCTGTCGCAGGTGCTAGGTGATACATACCAGGTCACAGTGACAGATTCCACCAGCCAGGTGGGCAGCGGTTCGCTCCCAACTGAAACCTTGTCGAGCGCTTCGCTCAGTATCTCTCCTGTGAGTGGCAGTGACGAGGCGCTCAAGTCGCTCGCCGCTCAACTGCGACAGTTGGACAGGCCAATAATAGGGCGTATACATCGCGGCGCACTATTGCTCGATCTGCGTTGTCTGGATGATGAAGACGCGCTGCTCTCTCAGTTGAAATTGTTCGCATTGTGATTATCGCAACAGCTGGACATGTTGATCACGGCAAAACCTCTCTGGTCAGAAATTTGACTGGCGTAGAGACCGATCGCTTGGAAGAAGAAAAAAGGCGTGGTCTTTCTATCAACCTAGGTTACGCCTATAAAGACCTTGATGATAATGGCGTACTAGGTTTTATCGATGTGCCTGGTCATCGTCGATTTATCAATACGATGATTTCTGGCATTAGCGGTATCGACTTGGGCATGTTGGTGGTTGCCGCAGACGATGGTGCTATGCCACAAACACGAGAGCATCTTCAGGTAATGAACGTGCTGGGCGTAGAGGAATATGCATTGGTGATTAGCAAGGTAGATCGGGTTGATGAACACCGAGTTAACGCTGTTGAGGAAGAGGTGTTAGCGTTACTGCCCGAGGGTACACCTGCTTTTCGAGTATCAAACACCACCGGTGAAGGCGTCAACGCCCTTGAGAGTTATCTTGCAAGTCTCGGTAGAGAAAAATCTTACCGAAATGCCCATGGATTGTTTCGACTGTCGATAGACCGTGCGTTCTATATGAAAGGCTCCGGCCTAGTTGTCACGGGAACCGTGGCCTCCGGCGCCGTTGAAGTTGGCGACACGCTACGCATACAACCTCAGAACAAAAACCTTCGGGTACGTGGCATTCATGCCCAGGGTAAAGTTTCCAAGCGCGGCACTAGCGGCCAACGCTGCGCCCTAAACCTGAGTGGTGATATACATCGAGATGACATCGAGCGTGGCGACTGGCTTGCCGAACCTGAATCACTCTCACCCAGCCAACGGTTCGACGCCCGCATTCATATTTTGCCCGATGCGGGTTTTGGCATAAAACACATGTCGCGGGTAAAAATTCATCTGGGCGCAAAATGTTTTCCGGCAAAAATAGCCTTACTGCAACATGATAATTCGCTGTCTGCAGGGGAACACGCTCTGGCACAAATAATCACGGAAAACCCGGTGTTGTGCAGTCATGGTGACAAGTTTTTAATTCAAGACTATGGCGAAACTGCTGCGCTCGGCGGAGGTCTGGTGTTAGATCCTTATGCGCCAGAGCAACAACGAAAATCCGAACAACGGCTGCAATATTTATCTGCGATTGAATCTAATGAGATCGATCAGGTTGTCGAAAAGTTAGCATTAACCGCTAATAAAATCGTTAATATGGATACCCTGCTAGAGTCACGAAACCTGCGCCAAGACAGCAACTTACCCAATAAGCCCCCAGGCATTAGGCAGGTGGACACCGAACACGGAAGATATTGGCTAAGCGATAGAAAATGGAATTGTGTCATTCAGCATATGCTTGAAAATATTAGGCGCTTACAGTTGGCCTCGCCTGAGGAAAAAGGCATAACTCCTGCGCAGTTCAAAGCGTCCTGTAAGCTGGGCGATGACGAGATAGTGTTCCAGCCCGCGCTTGCTGAGCTCACACTATCTCAACAAATTAAGCTATCGGGTGGCCTCTTGTGCACACCAGAGCATCAAGTGAAGCGAAACGGAGATAACTCGCCGCAATGGCGTGCGTTACAAACGATACTTCGCAAAGCCGGGCGTAAAATACCCTCTATAGCGCAACTGAAGCAAAGCGGGGATCTAGAACAGGCGACACTGCAAAAAACGATAAATCTAGCGCTACGGGAAAAACAACTACTAAAAGTCAGCAGCAAGAGATTAGCCCTGCCAGAAACACTCAAACAATACGCCCTCGTTTTGGCTGAAATGGACTCAAAAGGCGTGGAGCTAAGCGTGATAAATTTTCGTGACCGCGCCGAATGTGGTCGAAGTTTGGCTATAGAGATACTTGAGTTCTTTGACGGCGCTCGATATACCCGAAGAGAAGGCGAGAAAAGGCTCATTATTGACAGGGCCTTCTCAGATAAGTTATGAATGCACTAATGTAAACACACTGTAGAGTGATGTCCCCAGTGGGGCGCCTGGCTTCAAAACCAGCTTAATGTGGCGCTCCTTCATCAGCGTACTTCTTGACCCAGTCATGCAGGCTATTGGATGTAACGCCCAGTCGTGTAGCGACATCACCAATTTTGGAACCTCGGTTGGTTACCTGCTTGATCGCTACAACTTTGAATTCACCCGTATAGCGCTGCCACTCATGCTGAACACTTTCTGTTTGCGTTATTTTTAATGCTACTGGCTGTCTACAGTACTGGACTTACACATAAGCATGATCACGATGTTGCTTTAATCTGTGCTTCCTAGCTAATTTCTTGCTGCTGAACTTTTTTCACGATAACTATAATCTTTTATCAAAACTCATAGCTGGCATTCAGATAAAAACTGCGCCCAGCCCCGCCGGGTATATCTTTAATATTTGCGCGTATATATTCAGGGTAGGTGTACTCCGTATCGCCAATGTTTTTAACGGTGGCGCGTAGGCTCAAATTCTCCATACGATATTCGCCGACTAGATTGGCCAACCAATAATCATCAATGACCGTATTTTCACCACTGTTCAGTCGGTTCTCTTGCTCGCGCACATACTGCAGGTTAAAGCTGGTATTGAGGCGTTCCGATAACTGGTAGTTAAGCCCGGCATTACCGCTGAGATTAATTAGGCCATTAATCTCTTTATCGGAGGAATTGTCGAACCCATTAATGGCCGAAATATTTGCGTAGATACTTAATTCGGGGTTGATGTACCCATCGAGATCCAGCTCCAGCCCATAGGAATCATCACCCTCTTCGTTTGCGAAATCATTGGCTACTAAGGGCTCAGTTGTATTGGGGACTCGTTTTATGGAGTCAGTTCGCTGCTGATAAAACAGGTTAGCACGCAGGGTGTAGCGGCGGCTCAAGGTGTAGTCAATACCGAGATCCAGGGTATTAATCTGCTCTGCGTCCAGATCAGGGGTGCCACGAATTGGTGTGGCGGTGGTAACACCTGCACTGGCATAACGCTCAAAAAGATCTGGGGTGCGATAGGCCTCGCTATAGAGCAGCTTAAATGCCATCTCGGGGTTATAGAAATAACTTAAGCCCAGGCGCGGTACAAAGGTTGTGTTACCCGTATCCGATTTATTGAATCGCCCCCCTATAATCAGCGACAGATTGTCGAGGGGGCTGGTTATTGCCTGAAAATAGGCGGAGAAGTCTTCAACGCCACTGGCGCCCTTCCATTTGTGGTCGAGGAAATCTCCAGTTGGGGTTTTAAATACCCTGTAATTGCCGAGGCTGCTAACCGACTGATAATCAAGCCCACCAATAAAGTCGATGCCCTTTATTTCTCGGTAGTACTCCAGCTCAATACCGTAGTTATCACTTTCTTTGAGAAGAATGAAAGGGAAAGGGGATATGGTGGTGGAGGGAACATTACTTCGTCGATTCAGATAGTCGTAACGCACGCGGCTGACCAGATCGCCTTCACCTACACGTTTATTGTATTTTATATCGATGTAACCAGCATCGAAATCATGCTCGCTGGACACATCAATCTCTGGGATAACACCAAAAATAAACTTATCCTGCTGGAAGTAGGCGGCATTGATTCGCACTGCTTCCCCCTCATAGTCGAAGAACAGGTTGGCGATTCTGTTGTGATCTTTCAAATTCACCGGAAAACTTCCGCCGCCGGTAGGCTCATCCAGGGTGCCAGAAAAGTCATAGCCGTTATTCTTGCTGCCAGACACGGCTAATCGAAATTTATCATTGCCCCACCAGGCGGCAACTTCAACGTGGTCATCAGAGCCTGCACCCAACGTAACTTCTGCCGTGGATTTAATCGGTGTTTTAGTGATGATGTTGATCACACCCTCCAAAGCATTAGTACCATAGAGTGCGGAGCCCGGCCCGCGAATAACCTCAATACGCTCAACGATATTGATTGGGATTAGTTCCAGGTGAAAAGATCCGAAATCACCTTCAGAGCTGGGGTGGCCATTGATAAGCAGCAGTACGCTATTGTTATAAGTTTCCTGCTGGCCACCGCGAAAATTAAGCATGCTATAGCCAAAAAAGCTTCCAACTAGATTGGCGCCGGGAAGGGTGGCAATAGCTTCATAGAGATTGCTGACCCCTCTGCGCTTTATATCCTCGGCGGTGAGCACAGATATTATGGCCGGCGCCTCGGCAATGGACTGTTGTTTTTTACTTGCAGTATCAACGGTATACTTAACCTGTAGCAGCTCTTTTAAAGACATGGACATTACGTCTTCAGACGTCTGGCGAGATTCTTTGGAATCAGTCGGTGAGGCGGAGATTACCTGCGGAGAGACGCTCATTAAACCTAGGGTGAGCAGGAGTGAGTTTACTTTAACCCTTGTCAGGCTGTAGCGATTTCCAATGGAGGCTTTCATTGCATTACCTCTCTAAAAATAGGTGCTTGAGGGGTAGATGTTTACTGAGTGTGGCTGAGTTTTTCACGTCAACCTGTTTATTTTAAGACGAAAAGACAATATATAATGGCGTTCTTAATTACTCAGAGGAACATATTCCCTGCTGCTGTGCCCTGTGCTTTTATCCCTCGTCGATGTCAGGCTGGTGTTGGTGGTCCCTATAAAGACAGGGGCTAGCGGTGATTTCAACTGAATTTCAAGGGTGAAAATTGCAATAAATATTGTAGTTGAGTATTAAAGTTTAGCATGGTCATTTCAAATCTGAGAAGAGCAATAAGCGCCCTTCTCGAATTCAACCCGTTCAACTTAGTCTTAAGGCAGGCTGCTGCCAATTGAGTGTCGGTTATAGGGGCGGTATTCATTTTTCTGCCGTAGCTTGGGCTTGCTGATTGACAAATTCACTCAGGCCTAGACCAGAGTCTTCTTTCCATGTAGCGGCGGCTCGCCGTGTTGAAATCATTATATTTTCATACCGCGGTTCTATAAACGATAGACACTAGTAGCTGTGTCATGAAAGAGCTGCTGTTGATCCGCTTCGCTATACTTATTAGCCATTTTTTTAAAGGCATTCCAGAGCACTGGGTAAGAAATGCTTTGTTTATCCACAGGAAAATTACTCTCAAACATGCAGCGCTCTGGGCCAAACAATTCGATCGCTTTAAAGTAGTATCGGCTTTGCGCGGCAATCAATCCGTCCGAGGTGGCGGGCGTGGATCGCTTGTGCCAATCATAGCCGTTAATTGGCATGGCCATACCGCCGAGTTTAGCAAACACGTTATTGCACTTGGCCAGTTCACTCACGTCTTTACACCACTGTTCGTACACCTGATCCTTTTTGCCTGAGTAAGGGCCTACGCCCAGCGGGCCACCGAAATGGTTCAAAATAATGGTGGTTTTCGGAAAAGTTCTGGCTAAATCCGTTAGCTCGGGAATCTGTGGATGATAATTCCAGGCTTCAAAACTGAGTTGGCGATCTTCCAGCTCGGCAAAACCTTCCTGGAAAGTGTCGTCAAGATAGATCGATTGTATGGGGTCGCTATGGGAGTTATCGATTTCATCACTGGTATCCCAGCCAGCTGCATGCCGTATTCCTCGAAAACGACCCGATAAACGCAGGTGTTCATCCAAAACAGAGCCTACCTCTGCGCCGCGCATCAAATCGGCAAAGCCTACAATGCCGGAGCAGGCTCTGCAATCGCCGTAGGCTCCGCTGGCCGCCATGGAGGCAATACCATTAACAAACTCGGTTTCACCGACTGTTTTCATTTCAGCTGGGCCATCAGCCCTGAACATTGAGCCACATTCCACATGCGCGGTACTGACAATGGAGTGACCAGAGCCGAGATCAGCTAACAACTCAGGCAGCAGATAGGTAGATTGCGGATAATCCCAAAGGTGATGATGAGGATCACAAATGGGGCGCTCGGGGTCGATGACATCTTCTTTAACCTGATCCAACCACTGTTGATGGTTCATGTAGTGCCTCTACATTCAGTGTCTATAGATTACCGGCCGAATAAACGCCCCGTTCACAGCCAACATACCTTAAAAGACCGACTGCTGGCAATCGCTTAACCAGTACCAAAAACGATAATGCATGGCGGAAATTTTGCGACACAAAGGCTCCAGTTTTTTACGTTCATGTGCCATTTATTTTTGAGCTGTTTTTCCGAAAATCTGAGCCGCCCTGACCTTTGGAATAAGAGGGGGGCAGGATATATTTCTATCATGAGGCGGCCTTGGAGGCAGAGTCTGATAAAACCACAGCGGTGGAGTATGGCAACAAAGGTATTCTTATCAATGCCGTGTGCCCGTTTATGGTAAACGTAATTAAGGTAATGACAAATGGATGAAATAAGAACGGTCCAAGAATTATTAGGCTCACCAGGTTCTCCTTATACACGCAAGATGCTCGGTGTCATGCGTTATCGCAATATCCCCTATCGGCTTCAGTTGCATGTGCTCGATGGCTCGGTGAACTCACATAACAAGAAGCGAGCGCAACCGAAGGTGCCCCTTCTACCGACCTTTTATTTTAATGATGATAAGGGCGATGAGGTAGCTGTTACAGATTCCAGCCCGCTGATCCGGCGCTTTGAAGGGGAATACCAGGGCCGTTCTGTCATTCCATCGGATCCTGCACTTGCGTTCATCGATATGCTGCTGGAAGACTACGGTGATGAATGGCTAACCAAGGCCATGTTCCACTACCGCTGGAGCTATGAAAACGACATTAAAAAGGCCGCGGACATTCTGCCACGCGGAGCTAGTATCAGTCAGCCGGATGAAAAGGTCCGGGCTTTAGGTGCACATATTCGAGATCATCAGATTGGCCGGCTGGCCTATGTTGGTTCAAACGAAGTGACCCAGCCTGTTATTGAAGAGAGCTTCAAGCGCTTCATAAATCAGCTCGATGCGCACCTCACCGAAAATCCATTCCTGATGGGTGAACGTCCGGGCTCGGCTGACTTTGCTATCTATGGCCAGCTAACATGTCTGGCTCTCTTTGATCCTACGCCTCAGGCCATTATTCTGGAAACAGCGCCGCGGGTTTACGCCTGGGTTGAGATGTTGGAGGACTTGTCCGGTTATCAGGTCTCAGACAGCGATTGGCTGGACATCGACAACCCACCCGCGACATTGCAAGCGATACTGACTGAGGTTGGCCGTATTTATGCGCCCTACCTGATTGGCAATGCAAAAGCAGTTATGGAAAAAGCCGAGAAGCTCGAAATGATTCTCGATGGTCAGCAATGGACGCAGAATCCATTTGCCTATCAGGCAAAATGTTTGCAGTGGTTACGCGACGCTTACACTGCGCTCAGCGACACGGACAGATCCCGTGTTGACAGGGTGCTTGAGGGTACGGGTGTATTGCAGTTATTTGCATGAATGAATACATAGCGCACTGCTTAAGCGGTGCGCCTAAACAGCTGCCGGCATCGTTTTACTGTGTGCCTGGTCAGCGTTGAATATTTAAGAATTAAGGAGAGGAAAGCATGTCGGTAGAGATAAATATTGGAGACTTTGTAACCACAGCAGCCAAAAGGTTTCCCAGCAGGGAAGCTGTATATGATGTGGGCAAAGATCAACGCTTCACCTACAGTGAGCTAAATACCCGTGCTAACCAATTATGTTCGACCCTGTTAGACATGGGGTTAGAAAAAGGTGACCGAGTTGCGGTGCTTGCACCCAATGGCCACGAGTATATGGAGTGCTTTTTTGGGCCGACTAAGGCTGGCTTGGTGTTAATGCCGCTAAATTGTCGACTAACTGCAGACGAGCTTTCTTACATCCTTCGTGACGGTGGCGCAAAGGCACTGATTTTTTCCAGCGAATTTTCCTCGGTGGTCGAAGACATCCGGTCTCGCAAGGAAGCGGGCAGCGTCATCGAGAATTGGATCGAAATTGGTAATACTAGCAGTGCATTTGCCAGTGATTACGAAACCTTGTTGGCGGCATCATCCAAGCTTGAGCCTGTGGATAAAGCGGGTAAGGATGATAACTTTTTCATCATGTACACCTCTGGCACCACGGGCAATCCCAAGGGTGTGGTTCACACTCATGAAAGCCAGTTTTGGGCAGTATTAACGAGTACAAACTCTTCCGAGTTCCGCGAGGGTGATCGCTATCTTGG
>Ga0209396_1006262_pt1 | contig 10996 bp, 7 predicted proteins | sample GOMGulsemesocosm_6_FD_184638 | JGI IMG/M metagenome (GOLD analysis project Ga0209396, IMG submission 184638) | Methane-oxidizing microbial communities from mesocosms in the Gulf of Mexico - GOM8C Gulf of Mexico (SPAdes) (version 2) | ecosystem: Environmental > Aquatic > Marine > Cold seeps... | reverse complement strand
CAATCTGGCGGCTGGCGTGAAAACTCATCATTTACTCGCGGCACACCAATGACAGAGTCGGGTGAGGTTTATACGGGTAATGTCTTTATCCCTCAAAATTTTGACTCGTTAGTAACGACTGAGAAACGTGAACGTACTAATGCAAACTTAGTATTGCAATATGCACCAAGTGATAACGTTATTATTACTGCCGATGCTTTATATTCTGATTTTGATGTTTATTCAGATACTACCTCTTACGGTCATTGGTTCACCTCTGACAATGTAGAAAACGTGATTGTTGATGCGAACGGTACTGTAACTGATATGTACCAACAAGTAGGTTTAGCAACTGATTTTCATGCCAAGAAAGCCGATCGTTTAACTGATTCATTATCAGTAGGTTTTAATGTTGAATGGGATGTTACTGACAACTTAAACATGAAGTTTGATATCAGTAATTCTAACGCCAAGCGTGAAGCTAACAATGGTCGTGGTGGTAGCTTAGCGTTATTAGGTTACGCTAACCGCGTACAATGGACCCTTGATGATAATATTTTACCTTACTACAGCAACTTTGCTGAAGCGAGTAGTGCTATTTACAGTGGCCAGCAAGAAGGTGATGGCGTAAATCAAGATCCAACCAGCCCTGATTATGTTGCACCACAAGGGGTATCTGATTATTTAGATACCGCTAATAGTGGCGCGCATGTAATGATCCGTGGCGGCAGTGAAGTGGAAGATGATGTTACCCAACTTAAGTGGGACAGTACTTGGATAGCCGATGGCGATACCGGGTTTTCTGAAGCACGCTTTGGCATTATGCACTCATCAGAAACTAAAACCGTTAATACGTGGAACAACACTGATAGTGGTGCCCATTGTACCTACTGTAACTATCAAGACTTTCCCGATGTTAGCGCCTTCCCACAGCAAGTATTTGACGCCGGTGATGACTTTTTAAGTGACGTTAGTGGTAGTGGCCGTACACCAAGCCAGTGGCTAACGTTTGACGGTGAAGCATTATTTGATTATTTAAGTAATGTTGAAGGTGTTGATTTTGATGCTGTTAAAACCAATAACTCTTTTGAAGTTAAAGAAGATATTACCGCTTTTTATCTTGAATTAGACTTTGAAGGTGAACTTGCAGGTATGCCACTTTATAGTACCGCTGGTTTCCGTTATGAAAGTACCGATGTTGAAGTGGGTGCTACTCAAGCGAATGTTGAAAGCTTAGCTATTCTTGATGCTACCGAAATGCTTGCCGCTTATGGTCCTGTGTCAGCGTTTTCTGAAAGCTCTAGCTATGCTGAAATTTTACCGAATTTTAGTGCTAAATTAGAAATTAGTGATGAATTAGTCGCACGTGTTGGTGTTTCAAAAACATTGTCTCGCCCAACGTTAAATAGTTTACGTCCAATTACCTCGTTGGTTACTACCCGTCAAGGTAACTTACAATCTCAAAGTGGTAACGCGGCGTTAGTGCCGTTTAGCTCAGATAACTTAGATTTATCACTTGAGTGGTACTATGGTGATGCGAGCTATGTTTCAGCGGGCTACTTTAGAAAGCACGTGGCTAACTTCATTACCAACACCAAGCAAAATAAAGAATTTGTTACAGCTGATGGTAGTTTATTAACGGATCCTTCAACCGGTACTGATGTTAGCGCACCAGATGCTGCTGATTCGGTTGCCGTATTTACTAATACTGCACCAAGTAATGGTGAATCGGCAACGGTCGACGGTTGGGAAATTGCTGCACAGCATACGTTTGATTCTGGTTTTGGTTTAATTGCTAATGCCACTCTTGTTGATAGCGATGCTGAACTTGATAATGCCGATATTACTCAAGTGTTTGCGGTTACAGGTTTAAGTGATTCGCTTAACTTTGTGGCTTTTTATGAGAATGGTCCGTTCCAAGGTCGTATTGCTTATAACTGGCGTGACACTTTCTTACAAAGCCTTAGTCAAGGTGCTGGTGATGGTGTTACTTACGTTGAAGATTATTACCAATGGGATGCTAGTGCTAGCTTTGATGTTACTGAACAAGTAACCGTATTTGTTGAAGGTATTAACTTAACCGAAGAATACACTCACAGCCGTGGTCGTTTTGCGAATCAATTACTTGATATCGTAGACAGTGGTCGTCGTATCTCTTTTGGTGTACGTGGTAGCTTCTAAGCTCGTTTCATTTTAAGTTTATAGCGCTGCTGGCTGTTGTTAACAGCAGCGCTATCTTTCCACTTAACTGAAAGTAAGCATATTCCCTCGAAATATTAGGTAGTACCCTATGGATAAACTAACGAAAATTGTGGTCATTGTTGGTGGTGGTAACGCCGGTTGGTTAACGGCTGGCCGTTTAGCAGCCAAGCATAATAGTAATAGTGAACAGGGCTTAAAGGTGATTTTGGTCGAATCTGCCAACGTACCAGCCATCGGTGTTGGCGAGGGTACTTGGCCGACAATGCGTAGTACCTTAAAAGCCCTTAATATCAGTGAAACTGACTTTATTCGTGAATGTGATGCTAGTTTTAAACAGGGCGCTAAATTTGCAAAATGGCATGATGGCAGTGAAGACGATTATTATTATCACCCGTTAGTGTTACCACAAGGTTTTGGCAAAACCGATCTTGCCGGCCATTGGCTGGCTCAACAAGCGTTGGCAAAAAATCAGTCTTCAGAGCAGTCGCCTTTACCAGCAAATTCTCAAGCTCATTCGCACTCATTTTCAAATCAAGTGTGTTTCCAAGAGGCCATTTGTGAGCAGGGCTTAGCGCCGAAAACCATCCGACATGCTGAGTTTGCTGATGTTGCCAATTATGCCTATCATCTTGATTCCGCGAAGTTTACCCGTTTTCTCCAAAAGCATTGCCAAGAAAATTTGGGTGTTACTCATATTATTGATGACGTTATTGGTGTTAATAGCATTGGTGATACTAATTCCGAAGGCGCGCGTGCAGGGGACATTGCTAGCGTAACCACTAAAGCGCATGGTGATATTACGGGTGATTTATTTGTCGATTGTACCGGCTTTTCGTCATTATTATTGGGCGAGCATTATCAGGTACCCTTTAAAAAATGTGATGACGTGCTATTTATTGATACTGCACTCGCCGTGCAAGTCCCGTACGAAAATGATGATGACGCCATTGCCTCACATACCATTTCCACCGGCCAAAAAGCGGGTTGGATTTGGGATATCGGTTTACAAAGTCGCCGTGGTGTCGGTTATGTTTATTCCAGTAAACATTCAACTGAAGCCGAGGCCAAACAAATACTAGCGGAGTATGTTGGTGTTAAAAATGGCGCACAGCTTGACTCTCTTAAGGTTCGAAAAATACCGATTAACAGTGGTTACCGTGAAACAGCATGGCAAAACAACTGTGTCGCCATTGGGCTGTCAGCGGGATTTTTAGAGCCACTTGAAGCGTCAGCATTAGTGATGATTGAACTTGGTGCCCAAATGATCAGCGAACAATTACCGCAATCGCGTGCCGTGATGGATATAGTCGCGAAACGCTTTAATGAAACAGCGTTATACCGCTGGCAGAAAATTGTCGACTTTTTAAAACTACATTACATTTTAAGTGAGCGAGAAGAGCCGTTTTGGGCTGATAACCGTGATCCAAGCTCAATTCCTGAAAGTTTACAAGAGCTGATGACATTGTGGCAATATCGTGCGCCAGCAGATTATGATTTTACCAGTAACAATGAAGTATTTCCTGCCGCGAGTTACCAATATGTACTCTACGGTATGGGCTTTAACAGCGATTATAGCCACAATCCCTTCGCGCTTGATGATACTGACATGGCAAGCAGTCAATTTGAACAAAATAAAAAGTTAACGGCGAAAGCGTTGTCGTTACTGCCGAGTAATCGAGAATTGCTCAGCAAAATTAAAGAGTTTGGTCTGAGCCGTATTTAAGCTTTCAAGTATTAGAGTATTAGAGTATTAGAGTATTAGAGTATTAGAGTATTAGATCGTTTACTTCGAATAATATCACCACACATTAAAGAGAGACCCCATGGCACAGTTAGTCGCAATAGATAATAAAAATCACCTTCAGCTAGCAATAGACCAAACTAAGGTCGAGCAACACGGTGCTAAGCTGCATTTAGTACCAGCGGTAGTGCCTGAATTTTCCAATATGGCGGTGCAGTATCCGTTAGTGATCACTAAAAATGGTGATACCGGTCAATTTGTCTTTGCGGCGATGTTAGGTTTTGAAGCAGGGGAAAACTTATATTGGCGTGATGAACAGTGGCAAGGTTTATATGTGCCCTTACAAATTAGACGCCAGCCGTTCTTTGTTGCCAAATCAACAGCCTCAGATAACTATGATGTTTGCTATGACACTGACAGCCCTGCAGTTGCTACCGAACATGGTCAACGATTATTCAATGACCAAGGACAAGAAACTGAGTTTTTCGCACAGGCGAAAGGTTGTTTAGGAGAATTGTTAAGAGGTGAAGAGGCCAATAGTCAGTTATTAAGCTACTTGCAAGAGATGGATTTATTACAGTCAATGAAAATGGAAGTGATGTTTGCCAATCAACAAACCGTGAACTTATCTGGTTTATATACCGTTGATCAGGATAAACTCGCCGCATTATCTGCCGAGCAAGTGACCCAACTACATCAAGCGGGTTTGTTAGCCGCGGTATACACTTTAGTGATTTCATTAGGGCAAATGCACCAGTTAATTGATTTAAAAAATAAGCAACTAGGGCATAGCTAATCGTTATGTAAAGCGGCTATAAAGGTGAATTAACTTCAGTTGCACGCTTGAACTGAGACCTTAAATTCAAGGTAGTAATTCATCATCTACACTTTCATCTAAGGGCAGCTGTAATAGTATTGATATGTTTGATTTTAGTTTAAATAGCAAAGCCACCGTTAGTCAAGTTCTCATTGGCGTAGAGCAATCACCGTTATTAATCATTGATGACTTTGCCAATGCGCCAAATGATCTAGTCGACTATGCAGGCGATGGTTCGTTATTTCGTGCTGATAAGCAAAATTTTTATCCAGGTAAACGTAAAGTGATGCCTGAGTACTATAGCGCACAACTGTGTCAGCATTATTTCCCGCACTTTGCGGACTTTTTTCAGCATCATACTGATGGTCGCGCTACTGCCATTATGTCTGCATTGGCGATTGCGGATACCAAGGCCGAAAATTTACGGCCAATGCAAATGCTGCCACATATTGATACCCCAAAAGAAAATCAATATGCAGTGGTACATTATTTATGTGCTAAAGAGCACGGTGGTACTGCGTTTTATCGCCATCGAAGTACCGCAGTTGAACGGGTCACGCAAGCAAAACTATTTAATTATGCTAGCCAAGTAAAAAAAGAAGCGATGGCGAATCAAATACATAAGAATCCCTGTTATATGAGTGATAGCAATGACATGTTTGAGCAGCTATATTCAGTAACAGCGAAGTTTAATCGGGCGATTATTTACCCGAGCAATTTACTCCATTCGGGTAATATTAATACAGCGTTAGGATTATCTTCACAGCCGAAGCAGGGCAGATTAACTATAGGGAGCTTTATTTTAGTCGATTAATTTTGAACTGGTTTTTAGCCGCTTTTCAATTGACTGTAAGTTAATTCGAATTAATTTGGATTAATTTGGATTTTTTGTCAATGTCACTAGCGGAAAATACTTTGTCATTCGTCATAGTCGTAAGCGTACATAATAAAATATACAAATACACTTCGGCTATGCACCAAGTGAAAAATATAATATGACAACACAAGATAATTTACATACAAGTTTCATGGCAGTTAGGCAGCTGATGCACCGGGTTATTTCTCGAATTGTTCCTCCACGTGAAGTGGAAGATATTGTTCAAGAAACCTATGTACGTATTTGCCAAATTGACAATAAAGACAATATAAAGCAACCCCGATCGTTTTTGTTGAAAACCGCAAAGAATATTGCTTTTGATTATCTTAAGCGGGCTGACGTTCGCTTAGTTGAGTCAGTTGATAATATTGCTGAATTAGAATCCTTCGCCAGTGCTGAAGATGCCACTTTTGAACAAGTGGCTACCGATAAGGAATTTAGTCAATATTGCCAGGCAATAAGACAATTACCTTTGCAATGTCGTAAAGTTTTTGTATTAAAAAAGGTTTACGGTTATTCTCAAAAAGAAATAGCACAGAAATTAGCCATTAGTGAAAGTACGGTAGAAAAACATATTGCGGTCGGTGTTAAACGTTGCACATATTATATGATGCAGTTAACTAAAGAAAAAAACCAAGATAAAGAAACAAAAATGAAGATAAGTAAGAAGGTTCATCAAGTGGGAAGAATACGCTAATGACAAACGTATATTCTCTTAATAATGATGATGCTATGTTTGAGCAAGCTAGCCAGTGGATCGCTAAAATGGATCGTGGCTTGAGTGAGCAAGAAAATGAAGAATTTAGCAACTGGCTGGCAGCCAGTAGTCAACATCAGCAGCTAATTAATGAAATGGCTGGAATGTGGGATAAAATGGATGCGCTGGGAAATTTAGCGACACTCTTTCCTGAAACTGACAAAGATCAATCGTCAGTTAAAAATGTGGCCAAATGGCCGGTGGCGATAGCTGCCTCTGCTCTTTTAGCACTTTGTTTTACCTTATTCAATAGCGGTGGGTTCAACTCCTTGCTCAACCCTGAGCAATTTGTTCGCTATGAAACCGCTGTCGGCGAAAGCAGTACTATCTACTTACCCGATAACTCGAAGGTATTACTCAATACCAATAGTATTTTGTTAGTGCGCTATACCGATGATTATCGCTTACTTGATTTACAACGTGGTGAGTTACACGTTGAAGTAGCCCATGATAAAAGTAGGCCTCTGAGTGTGGTTGCCAATCAAAAAGTCATTCAGGCGGTGGGCACGGCTTTTAGCGTGCAAGTTAACTTAGCAGAAATCGAGCTGATTGTTACTGATGGCAAGGTAATTATCGGCAAGCTGCCTGAAGAGCAAGAAATTGATGAATATAGCCTCAGTTTAGCGCAAGACTCACTAGCAGTCTCAAAAGGTGAGAAAGCATCACTCGCTGTGGTTAATAGTGGCACCGACACTGTGGCAATCATTGATAGCAAAGACATCAATAAAGACCTTTCTTGGCGTCAAGGTAACTTAGTGTTTAATGGGGAAACCTTAGCGCAAGCAATGCAAGAAGTTAGTCGTTATACGTCGGTAAAGTTTGAAATTGCCGACGAAGAGTTAAAGCACATCAAAATAGCGGGACGCTTTAAAACTGGCGATGTTAAAGGGTTAATTGGCGTATTGAGCCGCAACTTTAATATTAAAGTAGATAAAGTCAATAAGTCTCTGATTGTACTTAGAAAACATAGCTAATACTCTGTTAGTAAATCGCCTCTCTTTAGTTAAAGATGTACCTAAATACAGGGTGCATCTGCCACAGTGATATGCTGAACAAGGGCTACTTTTTCTAGATAACTTTTGCGCGGTATATGTTCCATCCAACTTAATGTTATCTGATAGCCAGCTTATCGTTAACTTATTCTTAACCTCACTGAAATTATACTAATTCATTAATTAGTTGGAGATAGTTGTGTGTTCTTTTCACTGTATCACCAAGTAACTTACAGAATAAAAAATAACAACAAATAACAGAAAATAACAGAAAATAACAAAAGGCACGTTAGTTTATGAATTTATCTTATCTCGATTCTTCAATATTTATTGTTTATGTGGTTGGCTTATTGCTGATAGCATTATGGATTTCCCGTAATGAAAGCAATCATGAGCGTAATACTGATGATTATTTTTTGGCTGGAAAATCGTTACCTTGGTGGGCTATTGGCGCCTCGTTGATTGCTGCTAATATTTCAGCGGAACAAATCATCGGCATGTCGGGCTCTGGCTATGCGATTGGCTTAGGTATTGCTGTGTATGAGTGGGGGGCAGCCATTACCTTACTTATTGTCGGTAAGTATTTTTTGCCGGTGTTTTTAAAAAGTAAAATCTATACCATGCCGCAATTCTTAGAGCAGCGTTATGATACCCGCGTGAAAACGGTGATGGCGATCTTCTGGCTAGGGGTATATGTTTTAGTAAACTTAACCAGTATTTTATGGCTAGGCGGCTTAGCTATTCATGCTATCGCTGGCGTAGATATGATGTGGGGCATGCTGTTCTTAGCGGTATTCTCAGTTGCTTATTCCCTTTATGGTGGCTTAAAAGCGGTAGCTTTTACTGATATTATTCAAGTGGTGTTATTAATCCTCGGTGGTTTATTACTTTCTTATTTAGCGCTTGACGAAGTCAGTCAAGGAGAAGGGCTAGCGCGTGGCTTTTCAATATTATTAGAAGCGGCCCCTGAAAAATTCGACCTGATTTTAACCCCTGATAATCCTCATTATATGAGTTTGCCGGGTATTTCGGTCCTAATTGGTGGCATGTGGATCATGAATTTATCTTATTGGGGTTTTAACCAATATATTATTCAACGTGCGTTAGCGGCAAAAAATATTAATGAAGCACATAAAGGTATTGCTTTCGCAGCCTACTTAAAATTATTAATGCCTATTATTGTGGTGTTACCGGGCTTGGCGGCAGTCATTTTATATCCGCAATTATCATCACCTGATAATGCTTATCCAACGATGATGGAGTTGATGCCAACCGGTTTGAAGGGGTTAGTGTTTGCCGCTTTAGTTGCTGCTATTGTTTCTTCGGTGGCCTCCATGAGTAACAGTATTTCAACTATCTTTACTATGGATATCTATGAGCGTATTAATCCTAATCAAAGCCAAAATCATTATGTAAATATTGGCCGTCTTGCCAGTGTGGTTGCGCTCGTTATTGCTTTAGTTGTGGCAAAGCCATTATTAGGCCAGTTCGATCAAGCATTCCAGTATATTCAAGAGTTCACTGGCTTTTTCACTCCGGGTATTGTAGTGATATTCTTACTAGGCTTATTTTGGAATAAATCAACCGCTAATGGTGCATTAAGCGCAGCCATTGGCTCAGCGGTGTTCTCTTTCATGTTAAAAACATGGTGGCCTGAATTACCCTTTATTGACCGAGTCGGATTAGTATTTTTAGCCTGTTTAGCGCTGAGTGTTACTATTTCATTAACTTATAAAGGTGAAGTGAAGCACAGTCATATTGATATCAGTGATGTTAGCTTTGCAACCAGTAAGTTTTACAATACTTTGGCAATTGCACTCACTATTATTATTGGTGCTCTGTACGCTACTTGGTGGTAATGAGTTACGTGGTAGCAACTAACTTTATTTGTTGCATTTAACTTATTAAAAACCCGAACTATTACCTATAGTTCGGGTTTTTGTTTTTAAGTACTGGTTAATTTCCTTGACCTCACTCTATATCGTTATTTCTAGTCTATATTATTAATACCCCTACAATTAATACTAACAACTAGAGGCAAAGGAATGTTATCCAATATTTTGGTAATAGATGATGATAAATTTATCCATAAAGTCATTGTCAAAGCACTCGAACCGGAAGGATTTGTTATTGCTAGCGCACTGGATGGGCGCTCAGGTATTGACGCCGCATTGGCGAGTAAGCCTGATATTATTTTATTAGATGTTGAAATGCCAGGTGCTAATGGCTATGAAGTCTGTGAAGAAATTCGAAGTAATGACAACTTAACCGATATAGCCATTGTCTTTTTATCTTCTCAATGTAGCTTACGCGAGCGATTACAAGGATATGAAGTAGGTGCAGATGATTATTTAACTAAACCTTTTGAAAGTGAGCACCTTGTTGCTCGCTTAAATGTATTAGGGAAATATCAAGAAGAACGAAAAGAGATGCAAGCTAAGTATCAGCTTGCTCAAAAAACCGCATTAACCGCCTTAATTGGTACCAGTGAAATCTCGTTGGTGATGCAGTTTATGGAAAAAATTATGGGACATAATTCCGTAGAAGAAGTAGCCATGGGCTTGATTGAAATCACGGATAAGTTCTCAATAGATTGTTGTTTGTGCATCGCTAAAGAGCATACCGAAAACGCTTGGTACTCTTCTGATGGTACGGTTAGCCCTATCGAAAAAGAACTCGTTGAAATGAGCGATAAGAGCACTCGCTTTCTTGATTTTGGTTGCCGAACCGTTATTCATTTTGCGCCTGCGAGTATGCTGGTTAGAAATATGCCGTTAGAAGACATGGATAAGTACGGTCGAATAAAGGACTTATTACCGGTGTTACTGTCGGTGGTGAATAGTAAATTAAGTTCTATTGAAACTTATGTCGCTTTAATTGAGCAAAGTGAAGAGTTAAGGCTGTCGTTTAGAAATATCAAAAAACAACTGTTTCAGCTTGCCTCCACCATTGTTGAAAATAGACAGTTAAGTACGTCACTATCAGAGAATTGTGTTCAAGATCTTAATATGAAATTGATGAGTATGAGCTTAGAAATGGATCAAGAAACCTATATTTTATCGTTACTGGAAACAGCGCTTACTGACACCCTTGAAGCACAAGATATGGGCGGGCAATTACGTGCCTCGTTTACTTATATATTAGAAAACCTAACTGATACTATGAATAAGCATGATAATTTATTAACCTCATTTATTGATAGCCAAGAAGTGAAAGAAACTATTCAAGATGATGGTGATGATGTCGAGCTATTTTAGCGCCAACCTCAACATGAATTTCAATGCTAACGAAATGTTCAATAACTACCGCGATACAGCCTCCATAAATTTCTCTCTATGACGTTCTGTTTCAAGATATATCCATCTCTAGCATTAATTAGACGGTTCTTATTTAGTTATTTTCATAGTAACTAATTACTAACATCACATAACGCTTTCTTTAAAGAATAAACCAAACGCTTTTCCTTCTGTTTTTTTCCTTTTATACAGTATGGTTAGCGTGAGCATTAACGCTAAAAATTCTGCTCCAGGTGCCGCGTACCAAATACCCCATTCAGCAAAGATAAAGGGTAATATAAATATTAACGGTAGGGAGAAGCAATAGGTTTTTGCTAACCCTAAAATACTCGCAC
>Ga0209396_1006259_pt1 | contig 10998 bp, 11 predicted proteins | sample GOMGulsemesocosm_6_FD_184638 | JGI IMG/M metagenome (GOLD analysis project Ga0209396, IMG submission 184638) | Methane-oxidizing microbial communities from mesocosms in the Gulf of Mexico - GOM8C Gulf of Mexico (SPAdes) (version 2) | ecosystem: Environmental > Aquatic > Marine > Cold seeps... | reverse complement strand
TTGAAAAATGTTTCGCCAGCGTTCAATTTTTTGGTGTGATGACATAATGCTCTCTGTTAGATAAATACTGAGATTATTATTCTAGAAGCGCATTAACATTGGTAGGTGGGGATAATTAGCCGCTTACATATGAAACTGTATCGCTCTTAAATTATTGCTCAATCTTGGCTCCCTTAATCACGCTTCCTCCATCTCTCATGTCGAAAATTTAAAAAACTGTTACACTAAAGGCATGAAACTTATCCTGCTCATCCTGACGTTATTTATTCTAGCGACCAATCCGTTGTCGGCTTATGCTCAGTGCAGTATGGAAAAACAGCACCACTCAATGGCAGATGAGTCAGACATGACACCAGATTGTCATGAACAACAATCAGAGAGCGGCACTAGTAATCTGTGTGAATGTGAACATTGTACGGCGCGTTTGACTGTCGTAGACTTTGGATTATTCAACGCCTTAGTGAATCAAAACGTTATCAGTTTCAACATTAGGCATTACCAATATACCTCTCCCTTCTCTCAATTTAGACCACCAAGATCATTCTCTTAAATCAATTAATTCAGCATTAACATTTAATTATTTGGAGAACTCCATGAGAACATTATTAACTGCTATTTTGTTAATGGCAGCTTTCGTCGTGCATAGCGCCGACGTAAAACATCAATTAACCATCGACTATAAAACCGTGGACTATACCGGTAAACCGGTACAAGCAATGGCTATAAACAACACCATTCCAGGCCCCGTACTAACGTTTACTCAAGGCGATATCGCGGTGATAAACGTCACCAATAACACCGATGGTGATACATCAATTCATTGGCATGGCTTACTTTTACCTCAAGAGCAAGACGGTGTGCCTTACTTAACAATGTTTCCGATAGCAGCTGGTGAGAGCTTTAAATATCGCTTTGAGCTAAAGCACGCTGGGACTTATTGGTATCACAGCCACAGCAAAATCGATGAACAGCGCGGGCAATATGGTGCAATAGTTGTTCATCCTAAAGCAGGTTATCAAGACCAGTTTGACCACGATGTCGTAGTACAACTATCAGATTGGACCGATCAAGATCCTGTAGATGTCTTAAAGAATCTAAAAATGGATGGCGATTGGTACGCGCATAAGAAGAAGTCTGTGATCAGCCTACAAGGCTATTTGGAAAACAGTGATTTGAGTGCATGGCTAAGTAATAGATGGCAGCGAATGGAAGGAATGGATGTTTCCGATGTGGGTTATGATGCGTTTCTAGCAAATGGTGCTGAGTCATTAACACTATTGCCACACGCTAAAGTAGGCGACAAGGTTAGAGTACGCTTAATCAATTCGGGGGCCTCGAGTATTTTTGATGTCGTGCAAAACGCAGGACCATTTGAAATAGTTGCCGCCGATGGCGTTGATGTCACGCCAATAAAGATTGAAAAGTTTCGTATTGCAATGGCAGAAACCTATGACTTCATCGTCTCGATACCACCATCGGGAGCCTTTGAATTCGCCGCCAATAATATCGACGGCACTGGCGGCGTTAGAGTAACGTTAGGGTCGGGACAATCAACACCCTCACCTACGCCAATTAAGCCAAACTTGTTTAAATCAATGGTCCATAGCAACCATCAAATGATGACATCAACTAAACAACCTGCCGCTAGCTCTCATCAGCAACATGCAATGACAACGCCTAAGCAGCCTGAAGCTAGCGCTCATCAACACCATGCAATGACAACGCCTAAACAACCTGAAGCTAGCGCTCATCAACACCACACAATGACAACGCCTAAACAGCCTGAAGCTAGCGATCATCAACACCATACAATGACAACGCCTAAACAACCTGCCGCTAGCGATCATCAACACCACACAATGACAACGCCTAAACAGCCTGAAGCTAGCGCTCATCAGCAACATACAATGACAACGCCTAAGCAGATGATGATGCATGGTGAGTTGCAACAAACCGAAAAAGTACTCGAATACGACATGCTTAAAAGCCGATCACCAGTGAAGCATAATGGAGAATTACAAGAATTCACTCTTGAGCTAACAGGTAACATGGACAGCTATAATTGGAGCTTTAACAACATAGCGCTCTCACAGGCTGATGTTATTAAAATCGACCGTGGCAAAGTTGTACGTTTCCATTTTGTAAACAAGACAATGATGAATCATCCGATGCATTTACACGGGCATTTCTTCAAGGTGCTCTCCGGTAATGGCGACTACGACGTGATTAAGCATACCGTCAACGTGCCGCCAATGGGAAGCGTGACCATTGAGTTTGAAGCCAATGAGTACAAAGACTGGCTCTTCCATTGCCACAATCTTTACCATGCAAAAACTGGGATGGCCCGTGTGGTTAGATACAGCGACTATCAAGGCAATCCAGACTTTGTTAAAGCGAAGGCCAATAGCGACGAGATCATGGATTTTGATTGGTATAACCGCAGTGATATTAGCGTATTCAACCATCATACGATGGCTAATGTTCGTTATAGTAACTCTCAACATAGCTGGCAATTTAAGCTTGAACATCACTTTGATGAGCAACAGACAGAATATCAAGTTCACTACAATTACAAGCAATCTCGTTGGCTTGATTACTACCTAGGCGTAGAACGAAAAGAAGGCGAAAATGAGCTGCAGCTTGGGGTTAAGTATGAATTACCGTTTAGTATAGCAACCACGACATGGCTCAATCAGGATGGTGAAATCAATCTTGAAGCGGACACTGAGTTTCAGCTAACACCAACACTTGGTCTTGCACTTGGCGCATCAACAGAATCAGAGTGGGAGGTGCAATTGGAATACAGAACATCCCCCTCATGGTCAATTGCCATTAACGCCAACGATGAATCAGGCCTAGGCATCGGCCTAACCGCTACGTTCTAATCATCAACGTCCAAGCGCTTAAATATAGATTTAAGTGCTTGGATTCTATTAAGTATTACGCCGAGTCGCTTTTCACGCGCGTTACTGCATCTTGCCAACCGGCATAAAACTGGTCACGACGGTCTTTAGCCATTATTGGCTCAAAGCGTTGCTGACACTGCCATTTTGATTCCAATTCACTTAGCGACGTAAATATTCCCGCCTTTAAGCCTGCCAAATATGCGGCGCCTAATGCGGTGGTTTCCGTGATTTGTGGACGGTCAACGGTAGCCCCAAGAATGTCAGCCAAAAACTGCATCACCCAATTGTTCGCCACCATACCGCCATCAACGCGCAATGCAATTGGCCGTTCGCCGTCGTTTTCCATCGCTTTTTGCAGATCTTTTGTTTGATAACATACCGATTGCAGCCCAGCAGTAACAATCTCTTTGATGCCAGTATCACGCGTTAGGCCAAAAATCGCACCGCGGGCATCAGGATCCCAATAAGGTGCGCCCAAGCCAGTAAATGCAGGCACCATGTAGACACCGTGATCAAGCGGCGTTTTATTTGCTAACGCTTCTGTTTCATTAGCATTACCAATTAATTCAAGGCCATCACGCAGCCATTGAATAGCCGCACCAGCGACAAAAATACTCCCTTCTAGCGCATAAGTTGTCTCGCCATTTAAGCGATAGGCCACTGTAGTTAATAAACGGTTTTTGGATTTAAGCGCACGCTTTCCGGTGTTGGCAATCATAAAGCAACCGGTGCCATAAGTACTTTTAGCCATGCCTTCTTGAAAACAGGTTTGACCAAACAACGCAGCTTGCTGATCGCCAGCCATCCCTAGAATTGGGATTTCACAACCAAAAAGAGACGATTGTGTCACGCCGAAATCATCCGAAGAGTCCATAACTTGCGGCAATAAACTAGCGGGAATATCAAATAACGAAAGCAATTGTTGATCCCACTCTTGCGTGTGGATATTAAACAACATGGTACGAGAAGCATTCGTCGCATCGGTTCGATGAGATTTACCGCCGGTGAGTTGCCACAGTAAATAAGTATCAACGGTGCCAAAAGCCAACTCACCACGCTCTGCCCGCTCGCGAACGCCTTCCACATTTTCGAGGATCCAACGCAGTTTCGTCGCCGAAAAATAAGGGTCAATTAACAAGCCGGTCTTATCGTTGACTAATGTTTCAAGCTCTGCCGTGTAAAGCTGGCGGCAATACTCACTGGTGCGTCGGTCTTGCCAAACAATCGCACGATAGACCGGCTCGCCGGTTTTTCGATCCCACACCAAGGTAGTTTCGCGTTGGTTAGTGATGCCAATCGCTTTGATACTCGGCGCTCCGCCATCAAGCTGTTCGAAGACTTGCATGCACGTGATTTTTACCGTTTGCCAAATATCGTTTGGCTCGTGTTCCACCCAACCGTCATTTGGGAAATGCTGGTCAAACTCTTGTTGTGCACTGAGCTTGCTTTGCCCTTGGTCGTCGAACACAATCGCTCGTGAGCTAGTTGTGCCTTGATCTATTGCTAAAAGATAATTACTCATGATCTCGTTAACTCGCCATCTATTTTCATTAAAGTTCGTATCCGTTCACTTTATAGGTATTGTATGATAAATACAAACAGCTTCGCATTTTTTGTGGCAGTTAAAAACTAGCGTAACCTATATAACGTAGATATAATCACCCACAACCTTACATTAGCCGATAAATCAAGCGACCTCAAATGACCCAACAACAGCGCCAAGCACTTATTCTAGAGCGTATAACACGATCTGGTTTTGCGTCAATTGATGAGCTCGTTACACACTTCAATGTTACGCCGCAGACAATACGTCGTGATCTCAACCAACTCGCTGATAGCCAAAAGGTTATTCGTCATCATGGTGGAGCTGGCGTTGAATCAAGTACCGTTAATACCGACTATCAAACACGTAAGATAATGGAGTTAGATGCCAAAGAAAAAATAGCATTAGAGCTCGTGAAAATGATCCCTAATGGCGCGTCCCTGTTTATTAACATTGGCACCACAACCGAAACAATTGCCCACGCGTTGCTCAATCACAAAGATCTGCAAATCGTCACCAATAACCTCAATGTGGCGATTATTCTCGGTGCAAAAGAAGATTTCACCGTCGTTATTGCCGGCGGAGAAGTACGTCATCGTGACGGTGGCGTTATTGGTGAGGCCACCGAAGAGTTCATCAAACAGTTTCGGATGGATTTCGGCATTATCGGGATTAGCGGCATCGACAACGACGGTTCCTTATTAGATTTTGATTATCGTGAAGTGCGAGTGGCGCAAGCCATTATTTCAAATTCTCGCCAAGTATTACTCGCTGCAGACCACTCAAAGTTCGGTCGTAATGCCATGGTACGCTTAGGCAACATCGCCCAAGCCGATCATTTCTTCACCGACCAAACACCACCAGCAGATATAAATGCTATTCTAGAAGAGCATAAAGTAACACTGCATCTAACCTAAAATCCTTTATAGACAAACAATTACCCTCTCTCCTTTAAATATTATTGCTCGATAATGTATCTTAAACCCATCAATTGATGTTCGTTTATGTTCGTAATTGTTTGCAAAGCAATCAAGATCGGTCTATATTATAGATATAACTATATTTTGTATTATAAATAAGACAAAAAATAGAATTCACATATTTACTGACAGAGAGATAAAAATGACATCCAAAATAAAGAGCTATGATCTGCTGGTTATTGGCGGCGGTATTAATGGTGTAGGTATTGCAGCTGACGCAGCAGGCCGCGGCTTGGATGTTATGCTCTGTGAAATGAACGACTTAGCATCATCAACATCGTCTAATAGTAGCAAGCTTATTCATGGTGGCTTACGCTACTTGGAATATTATGAGTTTCGCTTAGTCCGTGAAGCACTTGCCGAACGAGAGGTGTTATTAAAGAATGCCCCGCATATTATTCGCCCACTGCGCTTCAAGTTGCCACATCGCCCTCATTTACGCCCAGCGTTAATGATCCGTGCTGGTTTATTCCTTTATGACAATCTAGCAAAACGTGCCACCTTAAAGGGCTCTCATGGCATTAAATTTGGTAAAGATAGTCCGGTTGTAAACAGCATTAAGAAAGGCTTTGAATATTCAGATGCCTCGGTTGATGACTCTCGCTTAGTCGTACTAAATGCTATTGCGGCAAAAGAGCGCGGTGCTACCATCCTCACCCGCACGCGTTGTGTGGATGCAAAGCGTGTTGGTTCAATGTGGCGAGTAACCCTTGAAGACACGTTAACTGGCGACACACAACTTGTTGTGGCTAAAGCGCTAGTGAATGCTGCTGGTCCTTGGGTCACAAAATTCTTCGATGAGGCTCTCACTGTTAAATCACCCAAGCAAATACGCTTGGTTAAAGGCAGTCATATCATCGTGCCGCGTATTCACACCGAATCGCAAGCGTATATCTTACAAAATGAAGACGGCCGTATCGTTTTTGTGATCCCTTATGAAGAGCACTTCTCTTTAATTGGCACCACCGATGTCGAACATCTTGGTGATCCAGCAGCAGCATGCATTTCCGATGAAGAGACTCAGTACCTCATTTCAGTGGTTAATGATCATTTCAAACATCAAATTAGTGAAAATGACATCGTGACAACATACGCTGGCGTGCGTCCATTATTAGACGATGAGTCTGATTCACCAGCAGCAGTAACACGTGATTATACGTTTGAAGTGAATGAACCGGTCGGACAAGCGCCATTATTGTCAGTATTTGGTGGCAAAATAACCACCTACCGTAAACTCAGTGAAGCGGCTGTCGATGGCATTATTAGCCACTTTCCTGACGCTGGCGAACGATGGACTGCAGATGCTCGTCTGCCCGGCGGTGACTTTGAAACACATCATCAATTGCAGACAAACATTTCACGTCAGCACCCTTACCTGTCGCATGCATTAGTAAAACGTTTTGTTCGTTCATACGGCACATTAGCAAACGAGTTACTTAAAGATGTTAAACAACTGTCAGATATGGGACAGCATTTTGGTAGCGAGCTTTACGAAGCTGAAGTGCAATATTTGATTACGAATGAATGGGCGGTTGACCTAGAAGACATCATCTGGCGCCGCACTAAATTAAGCCTACGCTTAACAGACAGCGAAAAGGAAATACTCGCCGAGTACCTTGCTACCGTCAATCAAAAAAAAAGCAATGAGCGTGACACTATCGAGTTAGTTGCCAATTGTTAGTTCCATCAGCGGGCCTATTGAGCGGCCCACCTTCTTAATCCAACCATTGACTAAATAGACCAAGCAGCTTAGGTTAAGTCCTCCTAACCCTTGGTCACGCCTTATGAAACGATTCATCAGCTTAATAATCATTATCTTTTGCCTAACAGCTTGTCAAAATAATACGCAAGACCGTATCGCGCCCACGCTCGATAACAATAGTTATACCCTTTATTTTATGCGGCATGCAGAAAAGGGGAAAATGCCAAAAAACGATCCGCCACTCGTTGCACAAGGTAAGCAAAGAGCAGAGCAATTAGCGTTATTATTAGCGGATGTAAAACTTAGCAAGATATACAGTACTGACTATCAACGCACCCAACAAACCGCAGCGCCAACAGCGAAGGCTCAAGGGATCCAAGTGACCTCATACAATCCGCGCGATCTGCCAGCATTTGCCAAACGACTAGTAGCGCAACAACAAACCGCCCTAATTATCGGCCACAGTAATACCACACCAACGCTTGTTGGCTTAACAGGCGGGATAGAGAAAAAAATCAGCGAGTCTCAATTTGGTGATTTGTTTAAGCTAACGATTAATAAAAACGATTTGAGTGATGTACGGTTTGAACACCTTATTGTCAACACTTACACACAGTGAGCTCAGGAAAATGTCATCAACCCTGCGACAACGCTTAGTAGGATACCGACAGATAACTACCGACAGATTGTTTGAGCATCTCGACTAACTCACTATCCATATATTGATAGTCATCAGGGATGTCTAGCACCTGGATATCCTTGTGATTAAGTAGTCTCGTAAATTGTGCTTTTAATCTATTTTTGTGTTTTTGTTCCATCACAAAAATCACATCACTCTACTGAATGTCTTTTACATTAACGGTTCGTTGGGCTTTCGGGCTTGTTCCAGCCGATCGGGTGTTAAGCTCAGGATGGTTTTTCCAAACTTGTTCACCGGTCGGACTTCGCCATTGATTACGACTACAAATAAAGAGGATGTTGGTCAAGTTTATTCCTTTGAACTAAGTTAATTATCAATACCGACTAACTCAATTAATTGTGCTACTGAACGTGCTGATATTTTTGCTGCACAACAGGAGCCTGTTGCTGAAAAATGCGCCTGCACAATAACAATCGCACGGTGCAGTTCGATTAACTCGTCCGTTGATTGTGGCTTAAAAGTACCGGCCTCTAGATGACTTAAATGATGGATGACGCCGCGGCTATCTATCAATATATCCGTTGACTGGTAACCCAAAAAATTAAGATCTTGATCTGCGTTCCATTGCTCCAGATTAGCAACATAACCTAATTGATCATCACCAGAAAATTTAATGATGGCGGGCCAAGTAACCATTAGCAGCTCCAAATAACGAATAGTCACAACACTAACATACCTTTGATAAAGTATATCGAGTAATCGTTAGATCCCCATGACACCGACACAATTAACAAACCTCTTAGAAAGTAACGCCACGGCCTTTTTATCAGAAAACGAATTTGACCCTGAACCTAATATACTATCAGCACATCTCTCGCTAAATTTATCGAGATTTTCCAAACATAAATCAACAGATTTCCCACTCGCAGCCTGGAGGCCTTGATCATTACACAGAGTTGTTGAGTGCTCTCTAAATCCGATAATAACTTCTTTTGAAGTTACCGATGAAGCATCCATTTTTCGATAAATATCGCGATGAGTTTTAACCTCGACATCGCCAAAATTCAATCCGTTTTTCGTCACATAATAGCCGCCAAAACAAATTAACAAAATGAGTATATACTTCATGCTATTCCTTTAATTAACAGCTAGATGCTGCTTTAGTCGCCTGACATTGAAAAATACTCAACTGCTGGTGCAGTGAATATCAACGGCCAACAAAATAGCATTATAAGGCAATAAAATCAAAAGGTTGAAGAAATAATAAAAGCGTGTCTAAGTAAATTGACTTTTTAGGCAAAAGAGCTGCGATAAGCCCGAGGCGTTAATTGGGTAAGTTTGGTGAATAGACGGCGAAATGCACTAACGTCGTCATAGCCCACTTTATTGACAATACGTTCGAGCGACAGGTCAGTATTTTCGAGTAATTGCTTCGCTGCATCCACCCGAAGTCGCTGCAAATAACTAGAAGGCGTCATCGTTACTGCGGCCTTAAATCGCCTGATAAAGGTGCGCTCAGTCATCGCACAATACTCGCTCATGTCTTTAATGCTAATGCTACGAGCTAAGTGTTGTTGCAGCCAATATTGGCAGTCACTTATCGCCTTGTCGTTATGCCCCATCGCACGTTGAACGCTCATGTACGGTAACTGCGACAAGCGATTATTATCAGTTAATAATACGCGTGATAACTGGCTCGCCAATTGGTGAGATGTGACTTTGCCAATAACGCTTAGACACAGACTGGTATAGGCCGTTGTAGCACCAGCAGTCAGCACCTGATCCGCCTCAACAACCAGCCGATCCATGACTAATTCAATCTTAGGATAATCACGCGAAAAACGATCGGCCAGCCACCAGCTAACAGTAGCCTGAGTGTGATCGAGCAAGCCCGCCTGTGCGAGCGTAAAACTGCCGGTACAAAAAGCGCAAATAGTACTACCCTGCCGTTTAATGGCTTGTAAGGTGTGATTAAAGTGACTAATGGTGAGTAGGCCTTCAGACAAACTTGCATCGTCATTGTATTGATAGCCACCAATAAGCAAGATGTCGATGGTGTCTATTTCACTGAGCGTCATCGTTGGCGTTAATGTTAAGCCCACCTTGCAATGCACAGGCTGATCGTCGACCGACAAAAGCCTAACATCAAACAAATCATCTACTTGTGCAGGGTTAACACGCCTTGCCAATGAATTAGCGATATTGAACAAATCGGCAGGACCGACAACGCTAGAAGGCATACAACCATCAAAGATTAAGACCGCGACTGTTTTCATCATTAACTCCTAGCGCCTAAAAAAACACACTGACCAAGATGGCGATATTAGCACCAAAAATGTCATTTACGCCACTTATTATTTTAGCCAACTTACTCTAAGATCAATCACCAAACAAAGGAGCTCTCTCATGAACAATATATGTTTTAAAACAGCAGCCATGGTGGTACTTGTTAACCTCGCCGCCATTTTTTACTTAAACTTCACGGTGGAGCTAACATTCGCAGGACAATTTTTAGCGCTACCATGGTTAGCTATTCAATCGCTGTTAGTGCTTTCATTCGCTAACAGCCCCCAAGGAGAAAAATAATGGAACAGCAGTCAATTCTTTACCCGATAATCGCGTTATTAGCGCTAATATTAATTACCGCCGTACTGACAGTGACCAGACGCATGGCTGGCGTAAAAGCCGGGGAGATTAAAGCAAGCCGCTTTAAAACCATGGATTTGGCCGGTGTAGATGCCAAATACACCACCGCTGGCAACGCATTCAACAACCAATTTCAGTTGCCAATGCTGTTTATCTTATTCGTACTGTTTGCGTTGCAATTGAACATTGTTGACAGCTTTTTCATTATCGCTAGTTGGGTCTTCGTCGCGCTGCGCTACGTGCATGCGTACATCCACATCACCTACAACCACGTACTCCACCGCCTCGGCGCATTTATGGCAGGCGCCATTGTGCTGTACATCTGCTGGGGTCGGTTGCTTTGGATGGTGTTGGGTTAGCAAGCTGATTAAATGATGGTAAAACCCCTAAAAGATTAGGGGTATTGATTAACTCGTTACTTATTAGGGAGATTTTTATGCGCGTCCCTTTTTAGTTCTTGAAAAAATGAATGGACTTAACTATCAATTATATTCTAGACAAAGAACAGCAAGTAACTTTAGGAAGCTAGTAAGATTAATGTGTTTGAAGTAATCGTTTCGGCTATGAGTTAATGGTTTTTG
>Ga0209396_1006254_pt1 | contig 11003 bp, 9 predicted proteins | sample GOMGulsemesocosm_6_FD_184638 | JGI IMG/M metagenome (GOLD analysis project Ga0209396, IMG submission 184638) | Methane-oxidizing microbial communities from mesocosms in the Gulf of Mexico - GOM8C Gulf of Mexico (SPAdes) (version 2) | ecosystem: Environmental > Aquatic > Marine > Cold seeps... | reverse complement strand
AACCAATAGGTATAAGGAGTATTTTCGACCCTCTCGCGCTATTTTCTCAAAAATGTTTTCTTTAAATACATATTTATAATCTTTCTTAATATAACGATGTGCCTCATCAAGAATTAGATGTATTGGGTTTTGCCTCCTTTCATTGTTCATATACTTCTTACGCTCTTCAAAAATCAAACGCGAAGTAACACTTGTTAATGTTTCTAATGAATCAGGAGATAACTCACTTGTGTCAATAATTACCATTTGAGTTTGATGGGTATTGCTCTCATCAAAATCCCAAAAGTCAGCTAAAAAGGACTTAACATCTGTTATTGAATCATCGGCACGATCACGCATAAAATCACAATTAGTATTCTCTAAAAAATAATCCAAGCGTGTAAGCATTGTAGAGGTATATTCTCTCATGCGTTTATTGCCACGAGAGTCTTCTTCTAGCAATGCTAAATTTGCTGAAACTCTTAAAAACTTATAATCGAAGTATTCACCATGTGGAAGTTTATCGCAGATAACAGCGTCAACATTTTGATGATTAACCTTCGCATATACCGTCTGCGTTCTATTTAAAAGTACGCCATCATTAGAGCCATAATTTATTCGACAAGCACCTTTCAGAGTTTCCAAGTCTGAACCTAATCCAGAATTAATAGCTATTGATGTTAGAGAAGAATCAGAATTAATAATCATTTGCAAACTTGCAATAATACTTGAAGCAGTAGTGATATTTGTTGTATCCGAGTCACCTTGTCCAATTATATTTAAGATAATAGAACAAACTTTATGCCTTAAATAATCAACCGTTCTTGCAACTTCATTAGGATCATTAGAAAGCATCTTATAAAAGATATATGCTTCTTGAAGAACTTTATCCCAAAAAGGTCTCTGAGTAGCTTCAGTTGCTAATAAAAAAGCACTCCACTCATCAATCGACATTAAAAAATGTGGCAAGTAGAATGGTGTGAAAGTGTTGTCAGATTTATTAATGTTGGGCTTATAAAGCTTTACTTTGATGCTACCGTCTAATGAACCTTTAAAAGCATTTTGATACTCACCATTTACGTCAAAGATTAATATCCTAGAACCAATAGCTGAGTTACTTTGTTTTGTATGAATTTCTTGAATAATATGAGCAATCGTATTTGATTTACCACTTCCTGAATTGCCAAGAACTGCGGAGTGAATATTAAAAAATTTATTAATATTAATATCTATAGGGTAATTAATTAAACTTTTACTTTTGCCTAAGGAAAAGCTTTCGTGGATTATATTTTCTTCTTTACTGCTATTTACAGTAACACCAAGTATGACTTCCATATCTTTATAGGTAATTATGCCAACATTACTATATAAACTTGGAAAAACACCGACACCTAAGTTGAATTTTTGATCACGAGAGATTGTACCAATAGGTTTAAGTAGTAACTCTCTATTTCCTTCTATATCAAAGGCTTTCTCATTGAATTGAAGATCATTGTCAAAAATTGAAATAACCTCAGATACTATAGTTTCACCAACCGCGTTAGTCGATTTTAAGTAACTACCTATATTACCAAAATAATAAATATCACCATTTAAGTTAATCGAATTCCCTCTTATCTCGGAGGATACTTTTACTTTAAATTGGTTGTAATTTACCGATATTATTTTTCCTATCTTCATTATTTAGAACCTTTAGCTTTATTTTTTTCATCAGCCAAATTATTCATGAATTTTTTGAGTAAATTAATATCTTCAAACTCTTCTAGATCAGGTAAAAAGTTATCGACAATATATTTAAAGTAATGGATTTTATCGTCAGCAACATTACCAAATATTTTATATATTCTACGGTCATTAACTTTAAATATCTCTTTATCACCATAATCACCAAAAACCACAACACTGATTGATGAATTTGAAGCTAAAGCTTGATAGATAATATTATTAAGGTGTTCATCACTGAAGCTATATCCAATCACAAAGATTACGCTATGAGGCTGTAATAGTTTCTTTTGGAATTCTCTTATTAAATCAGAATATGGTGAACCTAAACTTTTATTCTGTTTTAAAGGCGTTGGGTAAATAAGGATATTATCATTTGGAACATCTTCATCATGTTTAGTTGCTACTTCTTGAATTTGAAAAAAAGAGTTGTTTTTACTTTCTCGCCAACTAATCGAACCATGCAGTTTATATAAATAAACCATATTATCTAATGGCTCATACTTTTGTACTTCCGCATCAATTTTTCTGGAAAATGTATAGTTAAACCTAGCTGGATTAAAAACTCTATCCAATCCTCCACCAAAGCCATTGTTATAATTGATATTAGAATAATCGAGAGCTTTCTCATTAAATAAATCGTTATTCGTGGTGAAAACATTAACTCTTGATAAGTCTTTATTGCGTAATGTTATTTTTTGATAGAAATCATTATACAGCGCTAAAGTCTCTTGTGATTTACCAGTATTAAAATCTATATTAATTTGTTTAAACATCTCACTTTCAATTATTTCAATCAAAGAAAGCGTTTCATTATAATCACCAGATAATTTATCACCTGAACCTTCTAAATAAGCTCGCCTTGAATAGAGGACTCCTAAGATATCTTCAAGATTATCTTTTGTAGAGCACTTTATTTTGTTAAATAAAGCCTGTAAGTGTGTCGTAGCAACAAATGGGATAGGCAATATTGTACTGGACGGTATTGGTGGTGGAATTGGCGGAAATGGTGGAGGTGGAGGTGGAGGTGGCAATAAACGAGAATCAATACTTGCTACCATTTCTTTCATGGTAGGAATAGCACCAGAACTTGCACCTGCACCTAACAGAAAATGAACATTTTTCACATTAGATAAATCAGCAATTTTTTGTCTAATTTTATCCAAATTTTCTTTGAGATCATCACCATCTATTAAATTTTCTTGTCCTTGTAAAAATGCTATTCCCAGTGGTGGCTTCTTCATCTCACTTCCTTTGTTATAATTTACTTTAACATTTGAATAATATACAGAAATATCCATAATGTGATAATTTAACATAGAAGTAATTTAAGAGAAGCAATTAAGATCAATAACAACTAAATTTTATGAGTGGAACTTCATTAATTTGTAGATGCAGTATTATTGACATTAATTATTTGTAAGTTAAATCATTTCAAAGCCCTGTAAACAGTCGTTCTTGAACAACTAAGTGTTTTAGCTATTAAATTTTTATTCATACCCTTTGAAAAACATTCTTTGATTTGAGAATGAAGCTTTTCATTTTTGAACCGACCTAGATGCTTCCCTTTAGCTTTTGCTAATGCTCTTCCTTCATTACAACGCTGTAATATTCGTTTACGTTCCATTTCAGCGAAAGCACAGATAGTTGTGTAGATAACTCGACCAACATCTGAGTTAATATCAACATCCCCTAAATCGTGAAAAACTAATCCTACACCTTGTTTGTTTAACTTATCAGCTATTTGTAATGCATCAATAGTTGAACGTGCTATACGGTCAGTTTTAGTGACATGAATAACATCATTATCTCTAGCAAAGTTCATCATAGAGATTAACTCAGGTCGATTGGCAGATTTGCCACTTATGGATTCTTGAAATATTTTTTCACAACCTAATACTTTAAGTTGTTTAATTTGGACTTCTAAATTTTGTTCTGTTGAACTTACTCTTGCATACCCTATTTTCACTTGTGTTCCTTAAGTTGTCTTAATATCAATGTTACATATATTTTTATTAATTCAAGACTTTTAGAACATCATTTTTTAGACATAATTGGCGTGCTTAAACTTAGAAGATTTAAGACATGACTTAGTAATATTAGAATAACTCCCCCCTAGTTTTGTTATTATATAATTTATATAGCCCTTCATTTTTGAGATCTAATTCTTAGTTATATTAGAATAACTCCCCCTTTGTTTTACTATTATATAAATAATAAAAAAATAGCATTGATTTATGGCTTTTTGACTATTTATGCTTGACACGCAATTAATTTCTCTTTAGTTTCACACCATTAACTGAGATGGATAAAATGCTGGATTATCAAAAAGATATAATAATAAATAAAAAATATAATAATACTTTAACATACGAAGATGTTTTAAAATCATCCCCGATGGATATCATAAATTGTACTGATCTATTATCCCTAAGTCGCACCATTTCTAGTTACTTTGAAACCAATTTGGAAAAAACAAAGTGTGGATTAAAACTTGTTTTAAAACTTCCTGATAATGAAAAAACTGTTCTAACGCTCAATTATCATATTGCTTTTGGTATTAAACTAAAGCACTTTTCAGGCAGTTCAAAATGCTCAAAGATAAAACGTGTTATTGATAGCAAAGCGGTATATAAAAAACTCAAAGATACATTTGATATATACAAAGAAGTTTATTTTTTCTCTAAATCTAATAATTCATATGTGACAGATTTTGCACTCAAAAAGTTTGAGCAGAAAGTTTTACAAACAGAAGCTTTTTTAGAAAACTCAGTCTTTATCTCGAATACTGGTCAGGTTACATCTATAAAATCACATACCACTAGTGAAAAAGATAAAGCTAGTGAGTTTCATGGTACTTGCAAGCAGCTAGAGGAACTTGCAACAAAAACAAATAAACATTGGCTATCAGCAACAATCACATGTCCTCCTATTTTTCATATAAATCCTGTCGGTCGAACTAGATGTTGGAATGGTGTTTTAACACCAAAACATGCTAATGAATTTCAAAATAAAATTTGGGAAAATACATTACGCCAATTAACTAAAAAACAAATTTTTCCATTTGGTCATTGGGTTAAAGAAGTAAACAAAAGCTCAGCTATTCATAGGCATGCTCTTCTTTATTGCTCTTCATCAGAAGTTACAGAAATAAAGAAATGGTTATCACACTATACTGAATCCGCTTATAAAAAATTGAATAGCAATTTTGTAGAAAATAGAGCTATTAGATACGACATGGGTCACAGTTGCGAAATTGATGAATGGGGAATAAAAAGAACCACTGGAATCTCAAGCTATCTCAACAAAATAATATTATTCTGCCTTAATTTAGACAATCACTATTCAAGCATTAACAAAGAAAAAATTGATGCTAAGACCGTAAGTAAAACTAATGCTCATGCAGCAAGATATAAATATAGAAGATATGGAGTTATAGGTATGAAGAAGAGCCTAACATTATGGAGACAATTAAAATATTTTGCTAAAAACACAGAAGTTCTGTGTATTAACTCACCATTAGGGAAGTTAACTGATATGGCTAAAAATAATAGGCTTAGTGAATTTATGCGTAGCTCGTATCGTAAAGACTTGTCTTTAATATACAGTCCAAAAGGAGAAGATTGGGGTAATGATAAGACAAAATATGGTGAAAATATTAAAAAAATCTTTGGCTTTAGCTTCAAAAGAATAAATTATTATACAAAGGAACGGCATTTATCGCTTTATGAACAATTAATAAATCTACTTAAGATAAATACATTTTTCATGATTAACAGTTTGTAAGTACATTTCATGAAGTTCGTTTAAACATTTAATTTAGTCCGTCTATACAAGTACTGCTTGGAAGGAAAAGGTAGTTTCTCCTCTAACTACCCATCCTGAATGTTTTATTATTGTTTTTTATATTTAGATTTTTTATTTTTATTTACCAGATCTCTAAAATCTTCATTATTCTGATAGTGATAATCAAATGTCGTAAAACTTTCAACTTTTCCATCAACATACGATTCTTTTAGTTCTTCAATATCATGTACAGCATCTTTAAAAGTAGACCCTAGAAACATATACATGATTACAAAAAATAATTGGTTTTCATAATTACCAAACTGTTGCTTTCTTCGTATCGGTGACTTCTTTTTTTGAAACTTGGTAAAGTATAAATCTATTGCCTCGAATACGGATAGTGGTGGTACACGACTAATAATGAATTTAAATAACCCTGAACATGAATTTATGAGCTTTCCTATCTGAACTCTCTGTTCGCAGGATAATGATTCACTTGAAATCTGTTCAACATGATCAAGTTGCTTTTCTGTCGCGGGGTTGAAATTTGGGTTTATATTGTGGTTTTGCATTTTTGACACTCCTTGTCTTTGGTTTTGGCTTTTTAATTATTTTCTCTGTTAATGATGAAACCTCTTCAAAAGCTTGTTCATCAATATTTTTTAGTTCTTGAAGATAATATCTAAACTTCTTTATTCCCTGTTTGTAGTCGTTTTTATTAAGCGTGAATACCGATTTAACAAGCTTTTTAAACGCGTTCGAAATGTTCGATGTTATATCTAACGTATCTTTATGTTTTTGTTTAATAAAGTCATCTTTTTCTAAATGTTGTTTTCCTGTTTTATCTTTGTTTTTCCCTCTTACATAAGATAAAACACGAAAAGAATGTCCCGCAAGATCTTGAATAACAGACCAATCCTTACGTTTCATTTTTCTTAATGGCGAAGTTTTTGTTTGAAAATCATAATTGTAAAAAAACAGATGGGCATGATGGTTTATCTTCAAATGACCATTATTATCTGTATGGCCCTCATCTCTGTGTAGCTGGTAATTTAGAAAAACCAGCTTATATTTTTTTTCTATTTTTTTAGCAAAAATATTTATTTGATTATTATATTGTTCCTTTAATTCTTCCTCTGATAACTTTTCTTCTATTTCAACAAACCTATCATTTGAAAAAGCTAAAACACCTTCAATTAGTGTATTGGCATCTACCCTTGCCTTTTGAATGTCTTGTCGCTGCTGGTGAATATCTAGATAGGATTGGGATAAATTCTTCGAACCAAAATTTAACTTAGACAATTCTGGTGATATAACATTTTTATTTTTTTGAAATAGCCTTTCTGAATGACCTAGCAGAGCTAAAGCTTTTGAGTGCTTCCAATATTTGGCATTAAATGACACATAATTTTTTTTCTTCATCACTATAATCTCGTTGTTATAGTAATAGTTTTTACATAGGAACTAGGTGCTTTCAATAGAGAAGATAAGAGGGTGAAAAATAATGCATAAGATAATGCATTATTTCTTTCAATGCTTTAGCCCATTAAAGCATCACTTCGTGAAGCATGGGTTCAAGGTTGGAGAAAGGCACCTTGAAAATATAGCAAATACCGAAATATAAATAATGAAATTAGCTATCGCTACATTCCATTGTTTGAATACTTCCAGAGTAATCAACAGTAAGACTTGCTTTGGTAGTGTTAATCAGTAGTTTGTCACCTTTGATTAACCAAGAGCTTCTTGCTGCTCCTGGTAAAGATAACCACTTTTTAGTTGTCCACTTACCATCATGTGACTTTGATATTAAGAAGATAGCACCAGAGTCAAAACTCATGTGAGCAAGCCCTGTAACCGCAATGTAACCAAAACTCATTTGGTATATATCTTCTACGTTGGCTTTTAATAATACTTCAATTTCCTTTTTATCATTTATAAAGGTTAATTCGCCACCGAACTCTCCCCTATTGGCTCCTAAGAGCCAACCACTCTCAACTCTTAGTGCTGTGTGGGGGAAAATTCGATGTTCATCAGGAAAGTAACCATCATGGAGAATGGAAGATAAATATGAGAACTCTTTAAATGAATTTAGAGTTTTATGATTGCGGTACTTTTTAATATCAGATGGCTCACTGATAGGTGTAAATGATTTCTTATCACATATAGCTAATGATGGTATCCAGAAATCACCATAAAGAGCTTCTAAACCTTCTCTTCGATCTTTATCTGGTAACTGATCTGCATACTTATCTAAGTAAAAAGTTGATTTATATTCACCATTTATTTCAAACCTATTAATAACTGCTGCGGCTGAATCCCTAATAACCTGATACCAGTGATTATCAGCCAAGCTTTTCAATTTGTTAAACTCAGAAGTTGCATTTAATTGTGAAAGTGCATTAATAGCTACATACACAATTTTCCAATCAACTTTTTCATCAAGTAAATTAGACAGAAATTGAATTGAATTTTTATCGCCAACAAAACCAATAGTTCTTATTGCCCGTAATCTATAATCACTATCCTGTTTAACTGCTATGTCATAGAGCGCAGGTAATGCAAACGCGCCATTTTTACCCATTTTAGTTAAGTTTATATAAGCTTCACTGACATAACGATCCCAACGAGTATCTTGTTTAATGAATTCTATTATCAATTCACTAGAATTTACCGAGCCATTATCAATTAAAATCTGATTAACAGTTTTTAAATATAATGGTTCTGCTTCTTTAAGGGCAACCAATTCATCTAGAATTTCACTAGTAACATTATCTTTTCCCAATAATACTGAAAGAGCATCATGTCTTGCTTCCGTTTGAATAGAGTTATTTTTAACAATTTCTATTATTAATAAAACATCTTCCTGACTAATACTTTTTATACTTCCAAATACATCCCTAAGAGCAGATAAAAAGAAACGATCACATTCTTTTTTACAGTGATACAAATTAATGAGATCACCTGTTACTTTTTCACCAAGCAACTCAAATGCAAATCCCATTTGTCCACCAGATTCTGGTTTTCTAACAAAGTCTTTTACCAAATACTCTTTGGCTTTATCAGTACCCATTCTTGCAATGGTTCTTGGTAGCCAACCACGATCTTTCTTTAACCCATCATTCAACGCATCTAAATGCTTTGCATCAATAGGGTTAATTTTAAGTAATGTATAACTTGCTAAATTCCTATATCCCTCATTTTCACTTAATAACAAGGGAAGAAGCTCTACAACAGCATCATCACCAAACTTTGCTAATTTACTAGCAAACTCGCCCTCTACTTTTGTAGTACCTAGACCATCACCAGCAACTTGAGTAAATTGAGACATACAATTATCTAGAGTTTCACATGCCCAAACTGAGCTTGATAAAACTAAAATAACAAAAGTTGTAAATTTTTTAATTAATTTCATTTAGCTTTAATCCGAAAATTCCATATAGCCTAAATCATCTAATTTCTGACGAATGACTTTATCTTTCTTATTTTTACCTGTGTAAAACGCAAACAAACTAAGTGAAGATGGTAATTGTTGAGCTATAAACGAACACTCATCCAATGATGTTCCATAAATTCTTAAATGATCTAATTTAGATAATTGTGAAAGCCCATCAATTAATGCCAGATTCTTGCAGTTTAATATTTTTATTTCATTTAAATGAGTTAGTTCAGGCGTGAATTTAAGACTTTCCAACTTGATTTGATCTTCAACATGCAAAGTTCTTAGTTTGGGAAATCGTGCTAAACCACCAAGTTCAGCAAGTCCCCTAACCCTTATTATTTCGATCTTTTCGATTGCTGGATTAACAATCTCTTTTATTGATTCTCTGCCACCAAGAATGATTTGTAACTGCTTTAAATTTTTAAGGTTATTGATAAAATCTAACGACTGTTTTTTAGATATTTTGCTCAAAGTTAATGATTCTAGATTTGTTAACTCACCGATCACTTCAATGTTTTTAGTATGACCAACAATGCAAAGCTCTCTTAAATTTTGAAATTCATTTAACGATGAAAGATCTAAACTATTTTTATTATTATCACTAACACTGAGAGTTAAATGGTTGTGTTTATTTAGACGAGATAAAAAATCAGTTTTATCAAAATTATATATTCCAAGCCTCAAATGAGATAAGTGGTTTAAGTGTGCGATCTCATCTTCATTAACTATTTCAGTTAAACAATCAACGGACAAATTTTTAACATTCGGTAAAAACTTTAAGTAAGAAGCATCAAAAGCTTCTCCATAGTGACCATAAAAACGAACTTCTAGCTGTTCATCAAATAATAAACATGCTTTATTCAATGTTTCAAGCAAGGCCTCATCATAGGAAGGTTCAACAAACTGAATTATCGGATACTTTCCATCGTCTATTAATTTTTGTAGGTAATCAAAATCTAACAAAGTCGGATTATTTATTCTTTCAGGGATTCCATTCACTCTAGTATCTACCTTATTAGCTTTATTTCTTTTACTAGCTTTTATTATCTTTGCTGCATATTTTGTCAACTATTTACAAACATAGATAGTCTTAACATCAATAAGTTAAAAGAATATTATCATTGAAAAAATACCATAAACCATTAAAAATGTCAACGTAAGTGCCTGTAAACGCTAGTGTTTTTTCAAATTAACGGTTGTATTGTTAATTTTGGTATGCTAAAATGCTCAACAATTCCTAGGGTAAAGCCTAAGAATTGAAAACACCAAATATGAAAAATTGATTAGTTGTAAATAAAATAAATGAACGGGTGTAACGTGGATATTAATTTCACAAGAAAAAAAATAAGTAGGAGTGTTTTAATGGTCTAAAAATGATCAGGCTCTCCTATGACTAAAAATTAAGTATTAGGAGAACCACAATGAAAAGTCAGTCAAAAATAGAACAAGTCATACTAGAGATCGCAGAATGCCTTGCATGGATCAATACGTCTCCCCCACATGAATGGCCAGAATTTTTTAAAGAAAGCTTAGAGTCTTCTACATGCGATGACAACGGACATTTATTTATGTTATTCCACTTGCCATCAGGAGTAGTGATAGTCATTGGAGCGATTAAGTCAGGAGCGATACAACTAATTGGCTATCATTACTTACTAGAAGAAAGCATCATAAAAAAAAGTAATAACTTACCGTTATACAATCGCTTCGCGCAACTTTGTATCAATTCAAAAGAAGGGGGCGAAAGATGAAAATTGTTTTAACAATCCCAGATATTTTAGAACGCTATCAAATAGGCAGACAATCATTATGGCGATGGAGAAAAAATCAGATATTTCCAAAACCAATTAGTCCAGAAAACTGCCGTCCATTTTGGAGTCTGGACTCTATTGAAGAGTTCGAAAGATCTAATGCAACGTAGAACACTAATAGAAGCTCAAGTCAGGGTAATTCTTCCTGCCTTGAGTTTTAAATCAATTCCAATTTATCGCAATAATAATGTATTTAACAGCCTTTACTAATTCTTCTTTATCAATATGAACACCAGAGTCATGACTACATATATTTAATATGTCCT
>Ga0209396_1006253_pt1 | contig 11003 bp, 12 predicted proteins | sample GOMGulsemesocosm_6_FD_184638 | JGI IMG/M metagenome (GOLD analysis project Ga0209396, IMG submission 184638) | Methane-oxidizing microbial communities from mesocosms in the Gulf of Mexico - GOM8C Gulf of Mexico (SPAdes) (version 2) | ecosystem: Environmental > Aquatic > Marine > Cold seeps... | reverse complement strand
GCTGTTTCATCGCGAGCAAAGAGCAGCTCTTTTAATTCTACAATCATCATGCTTCGAGCAGAATGAGCACCATTTCTGCCAAATTTAAAACCAAATTGTGTTAGTTGTTGTTCGTTGATCATTTGTTATTCCTGATACCCTGGAGCTATAGCCAAGTTCTCGGCACCATATAGTGTTTGTCTGTTGCTAAGCCAAAGTTGATACTCGCCACCTTTTAGAGACGAGTCTTCGGTACAATCTACATTCCAACGACGAAGTAAATAGCCAACCAGCGCCGCTCTTACTGTTAGCTGTAACATCCCGCCATCCATTCCATAATCAAGCTCAATTGCTTGAGGGTATTGAACGTTTACTGGATGCGGAACTATGTGCAAGTCCATTTTACGCATCCACTGGTTGTCTTCGATTTCTTTCTCAAATTCATCGACTGTTGTATCGAGCAAGGTAACTTTCGAAATACGGGTAATGACAAAATCTCTAAAAGAGTTGGTATTTCTATCAAAAGCTCTAACATGCCAGCGCAAGCCATTATCAACAATAGTATGCGGAATAATTTCTCGGGCTTTTGAGCCAGAAGATAAAGATGTGTAAATTATTGAAATTGCTTTTTTATTTAATACCGCTTGTACTAATTTCGCGACTATATTGATATCAGGAACATTAAGCTGCATAGGGGCATCAACAGGAAAAGCAACTTCCATCACACCATCAAAACCGTCGCTGATATTGTTAGCGAGTTTTACTAGGGTTTTACGAGCGTCGTATTCAAATAATGGCTTAAAACTCTTGATTTGAATATACGTCTTGGTAGGGTTATCAAAATCAGAATTAGTTGGAGCAAGCTCTCTATAAAGGGCAATATCACGGGTAGCATTCGCCATGCCCATTTCAAATTTAGTGGTTAAATCACTACGAGAAAATGAACCTTTGAACATCAGCAAAAAATCGATAAAAGCTAATCTTTGCTTTTGTGCATAGTTAAACTCTGTAATATTTTTATTATTATTCATATTTCTCTTATGACTTATTAAATTGAGTTAAAAACATAATCAATTTGATTAGGTTTTAATCATAACCTTTTTACCTTAATAGTCAATCGCATAAATGTGGTAATTCGTTATTTTTTTAAGGTTAATAATATTACTCACTTGGGAATAACCAGTGCCAAAAACCATTCCAAACTTTGATAATCAAATAAATGATTATTACAAGCCAAAATAGATTGAATACTTGCCCTAAAACATCAAATAAATAATCCACAATATCGCCTGTTAATTTTAGTTATTGGATCATTGACAATAGATTGCTACCTCCAGGTGACAATAACCAAAACAAAGCCCCTGAATTAACTATTACCGTAAACCAGAAACCTATTCGAAATTCTTTCTTTTGAGATTTGTGCCGTAGAAGTTGTTGCGCGACTGCTGCCCCAGGCCAGCCGCCAATTAAGGAGAACATATGTAAGGTACTTTCAGGCGTTCGCCAAGCGCCTCGCTGAGCTTTAGACTTATCAAATGCATAAGCCAAAAAAGTAATAATGCTAAGACCAAAATAAATTAATACTAATTTTTGAGGGATATAACCAAGGAAATACGCGGTAGTAAGAAGGGCAAGGAAGATGACTGATAAATAAATTGAAAACTTGCTCACATTCTTAGCTTGTTTTTTCTTAAGTTTTTCACCAGTGAATGTTGCTTTATCAGCGCAATATCGACCCTGCTTATCTTTTGATATTGAGAACGTAATAATATCGTTTAATTGAGGTGTTCTATTTCGATTCGATAAAGCGGTTTTATGGATAAATACATGATCCCCGCCGCCATTCGGTTTAATGAAGCCAAATGCTTTATCTTCATTCCAATTGATCAGTTTTCCTTTTAGCCGCACAACATTCACTCCTTGAACAGTACTTTATTGCACTTAGTACCAAACAATAACTTATTGCTTTTACTTATGAAACTCTATTTTTGTATTACTCCCTTGATAAAATCACTATAAAACAAGTAATCCCCACCCGAATTACTTATTGCCCTTAATACATTTTGATTTTTACCTTCCTCTCTTCTCTCGTTTCACTCGCTCTCACTCAGAAGAAGAGTGACCAGTACTTGTTTTGATGACGTAGTACAAATCTGTTCCAACCACTATATTATACACAAGTCACTTTTTACAAAAATTTGTCCCTATCCTTTAAGTAATATAATTCTGGTCCATTTCAGGTGTAGCCCGGCACAAAACAATAGCGTTTATTTTACATGTACATTCTGCTTGTTAGTCAGAATTATATTGGATCGTATTCATTTCTGAAAATGTTTACTCTCGCTATAGCGATATTTAAAATGGCCTCTGCTCCGCAAAGAAGTGAGGCCAGATTGTTTTAAGCAGCCTTTTTGAACTTTCTTCTGTCCCAACAATCATGCATATACGCCACTGAATCAGAAGACAAATAACTTACACGTACTTTATTATTCTTCTCTCCAAGCTGACACCGTTTAACCTCAAAACCAAACATCTTAATAATTTTATTCACCGTATTCGTTGGATCTTTTAGGTTTTTTGAAAGAGTCATTCCTTGTATCTTTTGGTCAAACTCTACTTTTCTTTTTGATAATTCAGCATACAACTTTACAGCATCAAGCTTTGTAACTTGCCCTTCGCCTGTGTATTTATCAATACCAATAATTTCAAAAATTCTTTTAAACAGCCTATCGTTTTCCATCAACTTGATAAAATTATTTAGTTTTTGTTCAAAGTTATTTTTATACCAAAACTTAACATCAACAAGGGTTATATCAGTTTTACAAAGAGTCTCTTCCATTCTTTCCCTAGCATCAGTGAAGTACCATTGTTCAATATTTTTCTGCTTACTACCTTTGCCTGACGTCTCTTCAATCCCTCTTTGAAATTTCTCAATACTTAGTGAGCGCTCAAAGGTCTTTATTTCCGTTTGTGTTGGTTTAAAGACCTCGGTGCTACACCCATTAAACGTGACCTTAAAACCTTGAGCTTGAGCGTTAAAGTACAATGCAGGGACAATATTGTTGGTATTAAAATTAATATCCCGAGTGACCTGTGCAGTAAAAGCTTCAAAGTCAGTAACTTCGTCAGAAAGTAACTCATCTAAACGGTCTTCGTTCATTATATTGGGCGCTTTAATCCCCACGGTAAATTGCATACACGGACGATTGCGTCGAAGCATTTGAATAATAGTGCTTGAACAAACGGTCCCTTCAAATAACCCAAAGTGTTTGGCAAAACGATCTTTGGTGATGCTTGTAGAGCTGGTTATTGCCGGGCTATACAAAACGACATCGTATTTATGCAGGACATCGTCAGGTGACTGGAAAAACAATTGTTGCTCATCCTCTTTTGCATCATCTTTTGTTATCGTTAATACTCTTAAATCTTTTTCTCTAAAACTGGCTGCCAACTCATTCATTAACCTCCGATTGTCAGAGCAGACCATGACAGGCTCCTGCCCTACCGTTGCCTCAATTTCAGCGAGTACATTGTCATAAGCAGAGATATCGATGCACTTTTGGCTAAAGTCCATCGATTGGTACAAATACCGAACTGGCTGACGAGGACGAGCTCTTTTAATAACATCTAATGTAGAATTATTCAGATCCGCATCACTTACGATGAGCACTTTAGCCTGTTCACATAGTTTAATGAGTTCTGTGTAAACTTGCTCGCGATGGTTAACACTACCAACAGCAACATGCTCAAAAACTTGCTTTCCTTCCTCTAAAATCACCACATCAACATTGTTGAAGAAGGCTTTAAAGTTGTTTTTGGTAATACTGTTAACGACTATATTCAAGCACTTGATGGAATGTTCAGTACCTAACTTTATCTTCATGTAATGGCTTATATTTTCTTCTTCAGTCAAGCTTCCTTCAGCTATTGAGCAACGATGTGAAACGTAAGCAACCGTTAATCCTTGGCGGATAAAATAAGGAACAAGTTTTTCATTTAGCTGAGTCTTACCAGCTCCTGTGGATGAGAAATTTAAAAATGTTCCCCCCTGCATATAATCGTCTAGAGAAATATCACTAGGCTTAAGGAGTAGCGACTCTGGAACCGTTAAGGTTCTAGCTAAGGTGAGTTGTTTTTCAATATCTCTGATAAACCAGTTAGCTGCTGAGAAAGCCCAGCGCCTTGTCACGCTATCATTAGCTTCACATACCGTGTTCACGGCATCTTCAATGGAGATAAGAGGATAGCTACGCAGCATGTAATAAAGCACTGAACGTGTGAGTCTTTTTAGCTCCCTTGAAGGCGCAAGTTTCAACTTAGCAATACGTAAATCGTATTGATTAAGTTTGCCTTTTCGAGCATCAATAATATGTCCTTGGTATTGCGTCCTAATACGACTTTCTAGGCCAATTAAGGCGACTTGCTCATTATCCGCTTTTAAGAGTAAATTTTTAACTGGCGCTTCGCACAATTTAAGGTGATTGATGAATGTTGAAAGGTTCTCTTCAGCCATAATGATACACGGGGCGCTACTTTCAGGGGGAACTTGTTCTAGCCGTGTAACAATTGTACTCGAAAGAACGTGGTCGATGTCTCCTACAAATTGTTGAGGGCATACATCTTGAAATATAATTTGAGTTTTCATTTTCTGTCTCGATTTATAGAGGCCATTTTCATGGCATTAAAAATCGAAAGTACTGCTATAAATAATGTAAATGTCTTGTGTCTAGTTAATATGTCAATTGAGTGCTTTCGCGTTAAAGAAGATAGTCTAACGTACACAAGTAACAAGTCCATACTAGGCTGTTTATATAAGTGATATTTTTCAAATTAATTAACTATTCTTTTGAGAATATTCATTACTGTAAATAATTAAACGCAGTAGAGTAACATCGAATCAAATACATGACGTTGAAGTGAGTGCTTGAATAACACTTTTTCATATTTATTAAGAGAATCAACTCAAATTCACTCAAAAAGTGTTACCAATGGAGGTAATCAGAAAATCATACTGGCACCTTTCACAGCGCAGCTGTGGCCTTCGTTTGGTATCATCAGAAACAAAATACCTTTCGAAACTGTTCAAACGTTAACAATACATCATTAAATTTTTTAACGTTACTGGAATAGACTTTTTGCATCATACTTCTCTGAATTCCCCCATGGACCAACTCAGCCACAGAGCATGCAATGGCAGCCATACTATCACCCCCAAGCCAAATGCACTTTCTAAGCGCATCTTCTACGTTGTCAGACTTCAAGCCAATATAAAGTGATAGTGGCACTGTATCCCAAGCAGCCGTTGTGAATGAACCTTGGCTTTCTGTATGCACCTCTTCTAAGTCGTAGTCCAGGTAATACCCCCAATGATCATATGCCTTGTATTTAATTTCTTCGAAGCTAGTAGCAGTGTCATTTTTTAGTTTGAAAATTACCCAAGACACACTCTCTGCTCCGCACATTCCTTCGTGATGTCGATGAGTGATTTTGCTAATTTTTTGAGCTAAATGAATTGCTTCATTCTCTGACTTTGCTGCATAACCTGCCGGAATAGAACGTATAGCAGAACCATTACCGCAAGAATCGTCTATGCCTTTTCCAAGCCACTGCCAAAACGAACAGCTATATTCTTCATTTGGGTATTTCAAGTACCATTCCATCAACGCAGTTTCGAAGTCATGACGACCGCTCAGCAGTTCTGAACAGATAGCCGCAGAAAATATGCAGTCATCTGTAAAATGTGAAGCTGGGCTGAAAATAGGTAGATTGTAGCCACGAATTTTACCACCATTACCGAAAATTGAGCCGCAGTGACTACCAAGCAATAATCCATTCAAATTACTACCTCCAAATTCAATTCGGCAGGACTATGACCTTCAATTAACAATATAAGTTGAGCATAACTAGCATGATACTCACGGCCCTTTCCGATTAATTCATAAGTGCTGCCCGTGTGTGTCCGAACTTGATTTTGTTCAATAAATAATATGCGCGAAGTACAAATATAATGCCCTTTTTCAAGATCTGAATCTTGAATAACGATAGCCCAAAGGACTTTAAACGGCGATAACTTATCCTGGATATGAATTATCGACCAATCCTCAACGGTTGTTTTTTTCATCGCCTTTCCTCATCGTATTGTATTCGAGCACTTATATAGCAACAAAGTATCGCAAATGGAGCTGTCAAAATATATGGAATCCAGCTGCCACTCATGGCCATAGAAAGCCCAAAATCGTATATAAATTCAATACCTTGCATAGAACCGAAATCCATAACTTCTTCACCTAAAGCTCGCGTTAAGCTTTTGATAACAAGAAAAATAAAGATAACAACAAATACCATTTTGAACTCCTTATTTTATCAATGAATGATAGTTTTGGCGGAACTCTTCAAGAGTTAATTGTTCATTGTTTGCTTTCAACATATTGACATCAAAAGCTTCGGTAAAGCGGTCACTAGATACACCAGAGTAACCAGTATTATTACCACCGTTTTTATAAAACCTTACATCTTTAAGAAGATCCATTACTCGATTTTTACCACTATTAGTATCAAGGTAGCTATACGCTTTAGCGTAGTGAGTATAAGCAAGACCATCATCACCTTGGAATATATTACTAGCATCACCACTATCTACAACATCAACTGGATAATGACCACCTGCACTACTTGCTACTGTTTGACCTGATAAGTAAGTTGCTTGCCCTTCCATAAACCAAACATCACTTACTTGCTCAGATGTATTAACAGGTGTTGAAACATTAATTTGGATTGCATGAATCAATTCATGAAGAACCACTTGTCCTGCATCAGAACGACTAGCTATTGAATTAGGTGCTAAATTCATTCCCAGTAATGTACCCTGACCATAAAGAGTCGCGTTCATACCTTGATCTAAACAAACACCAATCTTTGATGGAAGCATATTGCCATCAGTTGCATTGTTGATACCAAAAAATTCACTGTAGATATTAACAAGCTCAACCTGTTTGCTATCTGAACTATCATTCCAATAACTTCTTATAACACTATCTTGATCGATGCCCACCATGCTTTCCCAGTTATCAGGAACAATGAGTCCAGCATCTAATGGATCAATATACCCATTTGAAATAGCGCCAATAATTTGTGAACCTACTTGAGGTGTATATTGCGGACGATAACTATCAAACTCTTCACGAGAGATGCCCATCAAATTAAACGCTTCATTCAATTTGTTTTCAACGAGTGTCGCGGCATATTTAAAATCATCTTGTGGCAATGATGACATACCATAAACAACAACGTTGGCTGATTCAAAATAGTAAGACTCGCCAGCACAAGCCGCGTTGCTTAATCCATAAGCGCCATAGTCCAATGGTGCATATTCACTATCAATAGATGCTGTTTTAAAGTCACCGGTAACATATGTCATACCACTACCAGTGCTGCCATTACCAGTGCTATCAATGCTACCACTAGAGTCACTACCGCCACTTCCACAAGCTGTAAGAAGTAAAGAAAGAACAGCAATCAGTATATATTTACTCATAATTTTTCCTTTTTATTGTCTTTTGAATTCTGTGTTTGTGAAAAGTACTGAGTTCGTGTGGGCTGCAAATAAATAATAAATAAGTATTGGTTTTTGTCGAAAACACATCATCAGATAAAGTTGTGTGGTCACTCCTTAGAACTGCTTGTATAAACCAACATAAATCAATATTCTTGAAATTAAAAAAGCCGATTTGAGAGAGGTCTTCATCACAGACACGGCCTTTGTACTGTTGCTTCAGAGCTTTAACAACTGCTTTTTCAGTCGAAGAATTACAGCTTTCGGTCATAACAACTTTCACTTTTCCGCCATTCAAATATTTGTTAATTTTTCTCGGATGCTCATGAACAACCCGGATCACGTTAAAATTTAGAGTCGCAATTCTGTCTAGTAATCTACTCAATTTCTATCGCTCCACTTTTCATGAATTCATCGATATCTTCTTGCTGTAATTTTCGTTCTAGTTCTTCATCTATAGAAACAACATGCAGAAAAATAGTGCCTTCTGATTGGCGATCATCATCTTGAACTTCAAAAACGGTTATATATAACTCGTACTGCTCAATATGTGCCTTTGCGTAGCCATCGTTACTTACATTTATTTTTGACAGAATTTGATAAAACGCCTCTTCATTTTCTTCGATAATTTTATTAACTTGCATAGAGGTGCAAATGCTAATCAATCGAAATTCAATAAGTTGCCGCCGTTTCACAGGATCGGAAATCATGCACAGCAACTGACCCAGCCTTTTTATAGACATAATTAGTCCTTCCAAAAAAATTGAAATCAAAAAGTTAGTTGTTTAAAAGTTATTTAGGAATCTATTAAGTTACAGCCATCAGCGCATACCACTGGTAATTATGGCGTTCTCTTCGCATAGCGTTTATTTCTGTGTATAAACCAAAATCGATGCTAACTGTTTGCTGCTGGGTTGTTATCTTAAAGAAGATTGTTTGATTGCAATATTCAAGCATCCCGCCGGAGTTATCGCAAAAAGGGTCGGTTTCTCTCTGAATTTGGTACTTTGCCACAGCGGTCAATAGTAGATGGGCTCCACCATTTTTTTTCATTAAAAGACAAATGCCATAGGAAAATGAAAGCTCTAGTTCTTGTTTGTCTTCAAGCAGCTGAAGCTCACCGAGAGGTTTTGAAAGCTGAGAGCGAAAGTAATCATTTCTATCTTTTGACATTTACAGCTCCTTAACAACGACAGGACGCACACTCTATCATAAATGTAGCCACTTGTCAAGATATGTATTTATATGTCTAGACAATTGTGGTATGTTGTTTTTATAACTAACTATTGAATCATCATAATGAGCAAAATATCAGTTGTCGGAAGGTTAATAAATAGAGAAGAAAGAACTAAAGCAATTTCATTCTATCTCGATAAAGATGTAATCAAGTGGATGGAAGAAAATGTCAAAGGCAACAAGCAACTAGCTTTTAATTACCTGATCAAAAAAGGTATTGAGCATGTTGAAGCTAGTGAATCGACCATAATTGTTGAGGATTTATAAATTGGATAAGAGCTTTCATTCTACAGAACCCACTTTGTACTTATACAGTCGTGTTTCAACAGATAGACAGACAAAAGATGGAAAAATGGGTGTATACAGACAGACTGAATCTGAAATTGTAGCAAAAGTTATCACTCGATTCAGTGGTATGCCTGTCATCTATTTAACCGATTATTATTCCGCATACAAAGGCGATAATATATCTAAAGGTGAGCTTGGAATATTTATTCAAAATTGTGATGCTGGATTGATTGCGGCTGGGAGTGTTATTGCGATGGAAGAACTTGATCGATTCACGAGATTAAGTTTGTCTAAAGCACAAAGTCTTGTGTTGAGAGTTCTTGAAGCTGATGTCAAAATTTTCGCTTGGAATAAGACAAGAACATTTACTAAAGATAATTTAATGTCAGCTTTTGAAATCGTTCTTGAGCTACAGGGCGCATACCTTCATTCAAAAAAAATCAGTAGGCGAGTAACAGAAACTGCTTTAGATAAAGTTAAGCTTATTTTAAAAACCAAAAGAAAATCCAAAGAACCTTGCCCTGCTGTAGGCGGGTATGGCCACACGAAATGGTGGATAGACATAAGTTCTGGTTTTGTTGAACCTCACAAATATTATTGGCCAATAGCTGAGGAAATGATTCAGCTTATACTCGGCGGCATGGGTCATATGAAAATGCGAGAGTATTTAACTGAACGATATGATGCTCCTAGAACAGCACACAACGAAAATAAGACAGGCTGGGGTGAAAATATCACAAGAGTATTTCATTCATCTGAAGCACTCTTAGGTGTTAAAAAATTTAATTTTAAAGAAACAATTGATTCGAACGGAGATAAAATAATTGATTCGAATGGAAATGAAATAGTAGTTAATAACGAGTACGTGATAAATGACTACTACCCACCACTTTGCAGTATAGAAACATTTGAAGAGATGGCTGCTGTAAAGCAGAGAAATAGAACAAACAAAAAAGTTGACGGCGAAGAAAATTGCACAGGAATTTTCACAGGCTTAGATATTTGCCGGTGCGGTTTTTGCGGATTGACAATTAACACTTTCAGATCTAAAGCTGAAGATCCAGTTAAAATGGCATTTAGATACAAATGTGCCGGTAAGTACTCAGCAAATTGTAAAAGCGCTACTGTTGATTCCAAAATTATTGAAACAGCGATTATCAAGATGATTGGTGTAGCAATCACTCAACCCGCTCCTGAAATCAACAACGAAGATAAGTTTGAACTACAGCAAGCATTAAAAGATGTAACGCAAAAAATGAGAAACACTGTTGACGGAATTACTCAAATGGGAGGATCTGTAGCACTAACTGAAGCACTTAAGAAACAAGAAAGTCAAAAAGTTAAAATTGAGGCAAAACTTGAAGTAATCTATTTAAAAAGCAACGTGAAGATAGATATTGAAAACCCCAAAAATTACATAAATGAAATTCCACCAATAATTTTGGACTGGACTAAAAATGAAGCTCGTTATGAGTTGAAAGAGCAGCTTAGAAAACTAGTAAAATCTATTACAGTAAAGTTAACAAATAAGCTCTGCGATCTTAAGATTGAGCTAAAAAATGGCACTGTAATTCAAGCTAGTGTAATACGTTTAAAATATCTTCTTTACAGAAATAAAGACATGTATCACAAGTCAGAAGATCACGGCGGATTATCAACATTATGGTTTGCAGAGAAATGGTACGGCATTGATCGAAATGGAGATGATTATAATTTGATGTCTTGCGAGTACATGGAGCGGTATTCAACTTACCACCAGAACAAATTCAATAAAGCTTATGTAGAGTTAATAAGCAAAATGATTAAGAATAAAGGCATTATGATTCAATGAGTTACAAAAGGGTTTAAGAGTCTTTTTCGGCCAGCCAAGCGAGACGAAACCAACTTTCGCACCTTTTGCTTCTTTATTTACATTAGCTGAATCAACAACAGCTTGATGCTGCTCTTC
>Ga0209396_1006242_pt1 | contig 11015 bp, 7 predicted proteins | sample GOMGulsemesocosm_6_FD_184638 | JGI IMG/M metagenome (GOLD analysis project Ga0209396, IMG submission 184638) | Methane-oxidizing microbial communities from mesocosms in the Gulf of Mexico - GOM8C Gulf of Mexico (SPAdes) (version 2) | ecosystem: Environmental > Aquatic > Marine > Cold seeps... | reverse complement strand
ACCATGATTGGCTTTATCATTTTATTGGGATTAGTGGTGAACAATGCCATTTTACTGGTGCACCAAACTCGTCTAGGCCAAGAAGAGGGGTTAGGGAGAACACAAGCCATAGAACAAGCATTAAGCCTACGTTTACGTCCTATTTTTATGAGTACAGCTACTAGCTTTTTTGGCATGTTACCGCTGTTACTTATGCCTGGCGCTGGTAGTGTTATTTACCGTGGGTTAGCGGCAGTAATTGTTGGCGGTTTAGCGTTCAGTACCTTGTTCACCATCGTTTTATTACCTTGCTTGTTAAGGCTTTCAAAACACGATTTTTTCTTGGGCGAAAAGCAAATCAACAAACATCAACAACTACCAACAGTTAACGTTAAAGCGTCATAGACACTGAAAGAATTAAGGAGATAATTATGAACAACAATATCATAAATACACAGAGTACTAGCTACCGCAGTAATGGCTCGAGCCAGACTACTAGTCAAAGTAACGATTTAAGTGACAGTCATGCTGACAAATTAACGAATAAAATAGTGAAAATTTATTCGTTTACCTTGTTATTAGCTATTCTTGTGGTGAGTTTGCACCAAGGTGCCTATGCGGCAGAAGATGAAAAACCAGCACACTTAGTTAGTGTTGAGTTAGTTAAAAAAGAACAAGTAAGCCCTAGTATTTGGTTGCCAGCGAATGTTATCAGTAGAAAAAATTCGCCGATCTCAGCTGAGCAAACAGGGCAGTTACTTTGGGTTGAAGATGTTGGTAGTCAAGTTAAAAAGGGTCAACTATTAGCACAAATAGATGATCGTCACTTGAAACTGCAACTAGCAGGGCAGCAAGCACAGGTGAAACAGCATCAAGCGGATGTAGACTATCTAACGGGTCAAAAAGCGCGATTTTTAAAGTTACGTGAAAAAAACAATTCAGCATTAAGTGAATATGAAAGAGTTAATAAAGATCTCATTATTGCCATTAATGAAGTCGCCGCACTAAATATCTCAGTAGAACAAACCTTGTTAGCGTTAGAGAAGACAAGTATTAAAGCACCCTTTTCAGGCAATATCAGTCAACGTTTTGTCCATGTGGGTGAGTTAATTACTGTTGGCCGACCGTTAGTACAGCTTATTGATACCAAAAATCTAGATATCAAAATTGCCGCACCACTTTCTATTGCACCTTTTTTAAAGCGTGGCAGCAAAGTGATGGTTAAATGGAATCAAACGCTGATTGAATTACCGGTACGTACATGGAGCCAAGCGGGCGACCAAGCATCAAGAACGTTTGATGTCAGACTTGCTGCTGATGGTATTGCTATGTTAGCAGGTACCGCGGTAACCGTTTCTCTGCCAAAGCAACGACCTAAAGAAGCTATTTTAGTACCGCGTGATGCGTTAATGCTACGTGAGAATGAAACCTATGTACTAACTATCGATGATGAGAAAAAAGCACAAAAAATATCAGTGTTAGTGGGTCAAGGCGTTGATAGTTGGGTATCTGTCATTGGTGCACTCTCTGTTGAAGATAGTGTTGTTGTACGTGGTGGTGAGCGTTTACAAAGTGGTGAGAAGGTACGTTTCTCAAGTGATAAAAAGGATGGGTTAGTCGCGAAACTTAACTAACTTAAACGTAATTAACCAAACTCGACTAACTTAAAAGATTAACTAGTTTTGCTTGCTATTGTTTATGCAAGCTCAGCCGACTCGTGTGGCCACTTGTCGGCTTTTTTATGACTTTTTTCTGGTTCTATGTCCTAGCTTTTACTTCACTATTTACCTCACTCTTTACCTAATAAAGTAAATATCTTTTTAGCTATATCAGTATTATCTATTTTACCGTGAAATAGCTCATTGTTTTTACCAAAAGCAAAAACAGGCACGTCTATGGCCGTATGCCCGCCAGATGTCCAACCGCTGTTTGTGCGTTTGTCTATCAGTTCTTTCAGTGCAGTATAAAGTGCTTTGTTAACGTTAGGTTTATCTTGCTTATTTTGTACTGATTTATCTAATGCATAAAACGTCGCTAGCGCTTCAGGTACTTGGATTTCTGCTTGATGTAGTAAATCAACCTCTGCTTGAGTAACCGTAAAGTTAAGTAATTTGCTAGTCCCTTTTAGGGTGATACCTGACTTGGCTAACTGCTTAGCAATTTTTTGTGGTGAACGCGTCATTGTTCTAAGTACTTCAGGGTTCCATTCATACACACCATCTGCAGCAATAGTAAAACCACCAGTACTGTGATCAGCGGTAAGAACCACTAAGGTCTCTGGATTGTTTTTTACATATTGCTCTAGATATTCCATTGTTTTAGCAAGGTCATCCATCTCAGCCATTGCAGCTGCTATATCATTACTATGCCCAGCCCAATCTACTTGGCTGGCTTCTACCAGTAAAAAGTATCCTTGCTCGTTCTCTAACTGCTTGGTTGCCGCTTTAGTCATGGATGATAAACGAAGTTTGTTTGTATCATCTAGTGCCCAAGGTAGGGCAATGTCACCAAATAAACCTAAAACAGGGGCTTGTGCTGGTATTGTGTTTAAACCTTGAAACTCATCTACGTAATGAAAACCGGCTGATTTGAACTCATCAACTAAGTTTCTATCATCACGAATATAATACTGCCAACCACCACCAAGGTATAAATCAGCCTTAATGCCATCATCAATATAACTGTCGGCAATGGCATTATAATTTCTTCTACTTTCATTATGAGCTAGGTAAGAGGCAGGGGTTGCATGATTAATTTGAGACGTTACCACTACACCTGTTTTTTTGCCTTGTTTCTTCGCCCATTCAAGCACAGTTTCAACGGATTTTTTATCAACATCAAGACCAATTGCCCCATTGTAGCTTTTTACACCGGTAGCTAAAGCTGTTGCTGCGGCGGCAGAATCGGTAACATAACCTGAAATCCTTGCAGGATAAGTGCTTGCCATGCCAACTAGGTGGCGATCAAAAACAGTTTCCTCAATAATCTCTGTGTCAGGGTCATCATTAAAGTAGCGGTAAGCTGTGGTGTACGCTGGTCCCATGCCATCACCAACGACCATAATAATATTTTTAGGCAGACTCGCTGGCGTTGTAACGATAGTAGTATCTGATGACGTGGCATCTAAAGCGTCACTTGTTGTACAAGCACTTAGCGTTAAACTGACAAAAATTGTGGAAAGTATTTTATTCATTATATTAGCTTTTTGTTGAATTTTAGGGATTTGTTATTGCTTACTAATGCTCTTAGTGCAATAACAATGCATTAGTCGTTTATTGTGAGGTCAAGCCATACAAGGCGATGATCTGATGAAGCAGTTCTACCTTTTATCAATCGGTAAGTTTCTTCAGTTTTTAGTGGCCAAAAAATACCCGAATCATTAATGGTAATACCCAAAACAGAAGCTAATACATAATCAACTCGCATGCCCCAATTCGAAGTATGATGTTTTGCATTAATATTATCAGGATTATGTAGTTTTCCAGCTTGACTCTGCGGCATAACATCTTGAATCTTCGCATTATTCAGCAGCGAAGCAATAGCCGCTTTTATCGCATTACCATCAACAGTGGTAGCATTAAAGTCACCCAAAATAACAAAAGCTTGCTCGGCTTTAATACCACCTTTGATGCCTTTATCATCATAAATATAACCCGATGACGCAGGTGATATATAATCATGCCAAAAGCGAATTTCATCATGGTTACGTTTACCATTCCTATCTTCAGGACCGTCAAAAACAGGCGGCGTAGGGTGACTAGCCAATATATGAATAGTTTTACCATTGACCTTAACTGGCACGTCCCAGTGAGATTTGGATGATAACCTGAGTTTTTGCCAAACATCTTTCCTGTACCAAGGCATGTTTGTAGTAGGATCAATCGGCGCAAGCGCATTGGGCATATCATGCCATTTGAAATGCTGAAAACTGCGAATGTTGTCAAAATCTATTGGGTATTTTGATAATAATGCCATCCCAAAGTGACCAGGGAAATGTCCATAGCCATAACCATCACCGGGTAATTTTCCCTTAATACCATTACCATCGAGGTCTAAGCCTGAATTTATCCCTGTATTAACGGGACCTTGGTAAATATATGGGAAATTAACAGCCTTTTGACCCTGTTGGCTTTTATTTAAGTAGTTATCAATAAAACTCTTTAAGGCTTGGTTATTATCATCGAGAAAATCAAACTCATTGAGTAGAATGATATCAGGGTTAACCCTTTGAATAATTTCTGCAATATTTTTAATTTGTTGATGATCACTAGCTATCGCGTTGGCCAGTGTTTTTGTCGAAACATTGACTGGTGCACCTCGTTTATGTTCACCATAATTTAACGCTTCCATGCTGACATTAAAGGTGGCTACTTTTAATGTCGTTGCTTGTAAATTTGTCATGGCAAACAGCCCTAAAATGAGTAAGGAAAAAGTTAAATTTATTTTCATAACAATACCTTATAGTAACTTCTTTGAGTTAAGTCTGGTTAAGTTAAGCCGCAGCCACGTAAAACAATATCACACAAAAAATTGATTACCTTTTCCACGTCTTCTTCTTCAAAATCCGCACGATTCATTATTGTTAAAATTTGCGTATCAAAATCGGCGTAATGCTGAGTGGCAGACCAAATTAGAAAAATGAGATGAACCGGGTCAACATCGGCCATTTCACCATTATCTATCCATTGTTGAAATAATTTAGCTTTTTCTCTGACCCATTGACGTTGATAGGTGCGTGCATAGTCTTTTAAGTGTTGCGCACCTTGAATTATCTCCATTGCGTATATTTTGGAAGCTTCAGGGTGGTTAAATGACATCCTGACTTTCGCTTCAATGAATTTTTCTATGGCAACTTTTGGACCTTCATCTATTTCAATATCTCCAATGCCTTCATCCCACATCTCAAGAGTATGCTCCAGCACAGCATGATAAATGTTCTCTTTATTTTTGAAATAATAGAGAATATTTGCTTTTGGCAATTCAGCTCTATCAGCGATAGATTGCACTGTTGCGCCTCTATAGCCTTGTAAAACAAACTCAGTTCTAGCGGCAGCTAAAATTTTAACTTGGCTTTTTGCTCGAATATTGCCGGTTTTCTTCGTTTGCTTATCACTGCTCATCTTCAGTACTCTGTAGGCGTTATTATTTCATGGTTTATTCATCATGACTTTTCATTATTATGTGGTCATGATTGTTTTTATGCGACTTTTTACCAGTCGTGCCGGCAGAAGTCACACCTTTTCTAAAATTAATGTTAACCATTTAGTCAGGATAATAAAGTTTGATAATGCATATTGACTATTCATGGCCGTTATAAATGTAATTTATTGAAAAGGAAAAGTACATATTATCCTTGTTTGATTTCACTTTTGAACTAAATATTCAGAATTAAACTTTTTACCGTTGCTATATTAAATTTCACTTACATTAACACAATTAAGAGTGTTTGTTATTTACCGTTACCTTTTTAAGTGATTGATTTTTCGGTGTGTTGTGCGTATTCGTCGAATGGGCCACAGTCCCTTATGTTAAAATGTAATTAAAGCACATGTATTGATAACAATATTTTATATGAGATAATATTTAATCAATTTCTTTGGTGTATACATGTATACAATCACGTTATCTCGCTGAAAACAAATAAATTTATTTGTTGTTTCTTTGTTTTTGTTAACTGGTCTAATGTCTCTGTTTTTGATACGTGTAAGAATATGTGAAAATATGTAATGAAACTGACATAAAAGTCTGGTCTAATTTCAATCGAAATAAAAAGCTGAGCAATTGGTTAAGTTTTATGTTGCTTATACAAGTTGAAATAAAATAACAATAAAAACCATTTTACAACCATACATAGGAATAACAGATGAAAACTCATCGTCTATCACATATCTCAAGTGCGTTAGTTCTTGCGCTTGGACTATCAACATCTGCTTTGGCAAATACCACAACATCAGCCATTAAAGGTAATATTAGTGGCCCTAATGGTAACCCGGCAGCTGGTACACAAGTTACTATTGTGCATGTTCCATCAGGTACAACTAAAACAGCAACAGTAAACGACTCAGGTCTGTTCACTGCTAAAGGGTTAAGGGTTGGTGGACCCTATAGAATCCTTGTTGACTCTAATCGTTTTCAGGACACTGAATTAAATGATGTTTTCTTAACCTTAGGTGAGACCTATCCGTTAAATGTCGCCTTAAACTCAGAAAGTGAGCTTGAAACCATTGTTGTTACTGGCCGAGCAATTAGTATGCAGTCAGGTGGTACAGGACCAGCAGCACACTTTAATGCCGATGATTTAAAAAGTGCACCATCAATTAATCGTGATATTAAAGATATTGTTCGTATAGACCCGCGTATCTATATCGATGAAAGCCGTAGTGATTCTATCCAGTGTGGTGGTGGTAACCCAAGATTTAATAGTTTAACTGTTGATGGCGTTCGTATGAATGACAGCTTTGGTTTAAATGAAAATGGTTATCCGACAACACGTATTCCCTTTTCTTATGACTCTATTGACCAAGTATCGGTTGAGTTAGCACCATTTGATGTTAAATATGGCGGTTTTACCTCTTGTAATATCAATGCGGTAACCAAATCTGGTACCAATGAAGTACACGGTAGCGTATTTTTAGACTACAGTAATGACTCCATGAAAGGCGACAGCATAGAAGGTGAAGAGCAAGATAACGGTGATTACGATGATAAACGTTATGGTTTTAATGTTGGTTTACCTTTATTAGAAGACACGTTATTTTTATTTGCTTCTTATGAAAAACTTGACGGTGCACAACTCTTTGAATATTCACCAATGGGCGGCAGCGACCCTCAAGTTACCCAAGGCGATATTGACCGTATAAACCAAATATCAATGGACAAGTATGGTTATACTGCCGGTGGAACTCCAGCAAGTATGCCAGTTGATGATGAAAAAATTCTTATTAAGCTAGATTGGAACATTAACGAAGACCACCGTGCTAGTTTCGTTTATAACTACAATGATGGTTTTAAATTAGATCAGTCTGATGAATGGGGTATGACCTTAGATAACCATTTCTATGAGTCTGGCGCTGAGATGGATTCATTTGCAGTAGCGGTTAACTCTGATTGGTCAGATAACTTTTCAACAGAAGTTCGTGTTGGTCATACAGAGTTAGAAAATAGACAACAATCTTTAGATGCGGCAAGTGGTTTCGGTGAAGTTCAGATTCGTCATAATGGTACAACGGTATTTTTAGGTCCAGATGATTCTCGTCAATCAAATGAGATGAACTGGGAGACTACGACCTTTAAAATGTCTGGTAGTTATTACCTAGATGAACATACCATTACCGGTGGTTATGAATATGAAACGTTAACCGCGTTTAACTTATTTATGCAACATACTGTGGGTGAATATCGCTTTGGCTCTATTGATGAATATGAAAATGGTTTAGCTGATCGTGTATATTACAATAATTCAGCAGGTACCAATATACCAAGCGATGCTAGCCAAGAGTTTACTTATGGTACACATACTTTCTATATTCAAGATGAATATACTTTAACTGATATTGATATGACATTAACGGTAGGTTTACGTTATGACCGTTATACCAGTAATGATAACCCTCGTTACAATGCACAATTTGAGGAACGTTATGGCGTTCGTAATGATAAAAACATGGACGGTATTGATTTAATACAGCCTCGTGTTGGCTTTAACTGGGCAGTACAAGATAATTTAGAAGTACGTGGTGGTTTTGGTCTGTATTCAGGTGGTAATCCAAACGTTTGGCTATCTAACTCCTATTCAAATGATGGTTTAGTGAATATTGGTGAACGCGCAAAATACCATAAAGATACCATTCCTATGGATGATGGCAGATTTGATTTATTTGGTACTCCGTCGTCAAGCGCTCAAGGGCCAGGATATGGCGTACCACAGGTAATGGTTGATGCCATCGGTGACTTAGATGAACTCAGTGGTAATGGCTCGGTCAATGCAACAGATCCAAACTTTGAAATTCCGTCTGAGTGGAAATATGCGTTAGGTGCAACGTTTACTACCGACAACGATTATATTATCTCAGCAGATATTTTACATAATCGTAAGCAAAACTCAGCAACCATTCTTGATTACAATCTTGAATACGGAGAAAAAACTTTCGATGGTCGTCCGACCTATCAATCAGTTACTCACCCTGATGGCGTAGACAACGTATCAAGTGAATTTGTCCTGACCAATACTAACAAAGATGGTAGCTCTACTATTATCTCACTTGCGTTAAGTAAAAGTTTTGACTTTGGTTTAGACACTTCATTTGGTTACTCTTATACCAAGTCTGAAGATGCTAACCCGATGACAAGTGCTGTTGCCGGCTCTAACTACAGTAACTTAGCGACAACTGATGCAATTAACCCGCCGATGACTACCTCTAACTATGAGATTCCGCATCGCTTCACTATGAACTTGAGTTACGGTGTTGAGCTTATTGCCGGTTTAGAAACGCGTGTTAGTTTATTTGGCCAAGCAAGTGAAGGCCAAGCCTATTCATATACTTATGACAGCTCTGATCGTGCTTTTGGTGACAATAACTGGAATGGTAGCCGCCAATTAGTTTATATACCAACAGCTGAAGATACTAATGTTGTTTACGGTCCTGATTTTGATAAAGCAGCGTTTGATGATTTTGTCGCAGCAGAAGGGTTATCACGTGGCCAAACCACAGGTCGTAATGCACAAAATGCTGATTGGCATGTTAGTTTTGATATTAAAATTAACCAAGAAATTCCAGGCTTAATGGAAGGTCATCGCGGTAATGCATTCTTTATCATTAAAAATGTTGGCAACATGATAAATGACGACTGGGGTGTGATGAAGCAAGGTCAATTCGTTGGTAACCGCATGGTTGAGATGTCGATTCAAGATGATGGCAAATACTTCTATGATACTTTTAACGCAGGTAATGAAGATCAAAAATTCTACAAAGATGCCTCTGTTTGGGAAATGCGTGTTGGTGTAAGTTACGACTTCTAATTTGAGTAATACCCGCTTCTAGAAAAGAAGAATCAAGTAAAAAAGACTACAATTTTGTAGTCTTTTTTTTTGACTGAATTTCGCTCTACTTTGATTGGTATTGTTTTCGATTAAAAACTTGACCGTATGGTCAGTAAAGTTATACTGAGACTATATAATAAGCTAAGTGTTGGCAACAGAATGAAAGAAATTGAACATTTAAAAATGGATGAACTGATTGAAGCGGCGAAAGTGTCTTACCAAAGAGCCTATGCCCCTTATAGTAAGTTTCATGTGGGCTCTGCAGCGTTAACAGCTAGCGGCAACATAGTTCAGGGCTGTAATGTAGAAAATGCTTCCTATGGGTTAACTATTTGCGCAGAGCGCAATTGCATTAACCATGCTGTAGTTAATGGCGAACAAGCGTTTCAGGTGATTGTTATTTACACCGAGCAAGAAAAATTAACACCTCCGTGTGGAGCTTGTAGACAGGTGATAGCCGAATTTTTTGAACAATCAGCACCTGTAGTCGCGGTTAACCACAAAAATGAGCAAAAAGTTTGGACTGTGCAAGAGCTATTACCTGATGCATTTACCCCGAAAGACTTACTCGACATATAAGGAATGAGTTCATGTCAGTTATAAATAAAATTATCCCACAAGAAATAATTAGAGTTAAACGCAATGGTCAAGCACTCGATGAACAAGCGATAAACGGCTTTGTATCTGGTCTTGTTGATGGCAATTTTTCAGATAGCCAAGTGGGCGCTATGGCGATGGCTATTTTTCAAAATGGCATGTCAGATAATGAAAAAATTCACTTTACCAAAGCGATGATGCATTCAGGTGATGTACTTAGCTGGGAAGGCTTTGATGGACCTATTGTCGATAAACACTCTACTGGTGGTGTTGGTGATAAGGTTAGCTTTATGCTGGCAGCCATTGTCTCTGCTTGTGGTGGTTACGTACCTATGATCTCTGGGCGTGGCCTAGGTCACACAGGAGGGACTTCAGATAAGCTAGAAAGTATTGCAGGTTTTAACGTAGAGCCAAGCATCGATGAGTTTAAGCGTATTGTTAAAGACGTTGGTGTTGCTATTATTTCTCAGACCGATAACTTAGCCCCAGCAGATAAACGTTTGTATTCAATTCGAGATGTTACAGCAACGGTTGAATCTATCCCCTTAATTACTGCTTCAATTTTGTCTAAAAAGCTAGCGGCTGGATTAGATGCCTTAGTGATGGATGTTAAGGTGGGTAATGGCGCGATGATGAATAATCTAGATGATGCTAAAGCGCTTGCAGAGAGTATCACTAGCGTTGCTAATGGCGCGGGTGTTAAGACTCAGGCGATAATTACCGATATGAACCAAGTCCTTGGTAGTAGTGCCGGTAATGCTGTAGAGATGTATGAAACCGTTAAATACTTAACCGGTAAACAACGTGAGCCACGTTTACATAAAGTGGTACAAGCACTTGCTACGGCAATGCTTATTAATACCAAGCTAGCCAGTGATGAAAAAGATGCACATAAAAAGATTGATAAAGCCTTAAGAACGGGCTTAGCGGCAGAAGTATTTGACCGTATGATCGCGGCATTAGGTGGTCCAAAGAATTTTGTTGAAGCTCCTTGGGACTCGATGCAAAAAGCGAATGTTATCATGGAGGTGAAAGCCTCTCAGCATGGTTATATTGCACAAATGGATACGCGTGCTGTTGGCATGTCAGTTGTTGGTCTAGGCGGCGGTAGAACAGCGCCAACACAGTTAGTGGACCATACGGTTGGCTTCGATCGGATATTACCGCTTGGTGTACAGGTTAATCGTGGTGAAGTCATTGCCCGTGTACATGCTAAGGATGAAGATTCGGCTAATAGGGCTATCGAGCAATTTAACAATGCATTAAGTTACTCGGAAGAAAGTCCTGAATTACCACCAGTAATATATTAGCCTTTAGCTATATAATACGTGTAAATGAATAAACAAAAAAAGAGAAGTGGCTTAATCAGCACTTCTCTTTTTTATTAGGTTTTGCTTTT